>Ga0070731_10000129_pt1 | contig 141220 bp, 117 predicted proteins | sample Coa_R1_2_FD_66448 | JGI IMG/M metagenome (GOLD analysis project Ga0070731, IMG submission 66448) | Surface soil microbial communities from Centralia Pennsylvania, which are recovering from an underground coalmine fire - Coalmine... | ecosystem: Environmental > Terrestrial > Soil >... | reverse complement strand
TTCGAGCCGCCCGAGAAAAGTCACGACATCCCCCAGTCCCAACCCTTGCGCCATGGCGCGCACTTCTTCCAGATAGACGCCCGTCCCGACAAAGGTGAGCCGCAGCTTCAACCCGCGATCAAGGCATTGCCGCATCGCTTTCAACGAGATATCCGGCGCCTTGCTGTAATGGCTGAACGCCCCGACGCAAATGAGATGGAAGGCGCCCCGCCCTTCCGCGTAACGGCGCGGCTCCGCGGCCACGGCGGACTCGGGCAGTTCCACGTTCGAGCAATACGTCGTAAACGTTCCGTTAACGGAGTGATACCGCTTCTGGAGAGCCTCCTTCGTCACGAAGGATGTCGCGCACGCCAACTCCACGTCCTCGCGCAGGCGGCGCGAAAAGAACCGGCGAAAGAACGGGCGCAACGGATGCTTGAGCGCGCCCGGCGAGAAGGTGTCGTACGGGTCGGCCATGACTTCAAGGCCGTACGGACGCCCCGGCGGCAGGTTCCTCCGGAAATCGCTCCCCCAGGGACACGGCGCCTGGATGAAGATCGCATCCCGCGTCTGGGCGTGCCTCCGAAGCGCGTCGTGCAGGGGGAGGTAGCTTTTCAAATATTCGGCGAGGCCGATATAGAACGGAAGCGGCTCCGCGGCCACGCCCGGCCCGGAAGCGGGCGAATACCCCTGCGGCGGCGCGGCGCAACGCTGCGCGCGAACGAGCAGGCGGACGGAATCGAAGACATCGAGAAACCGGGTGTAGGCTCCGTAGTGGTCGCTGGGGAGGAAGGCCCAGAGCTTTCCGTCCGGGGTGATGGCGAATCGGCCGGGGTTGGTTGCGAGCAGTATCATAGCTTTCCTATCGGCTCCCGAGTAGTTCGTGGCTGCGGGTCCAGCCCGCGGCGCGCAGGCGTTCGAGATACCGGGGGGCGTTCATCATGCGAAAGCGCCAGCGCGCCCACCGCATCTGCAAAGGCGTGGGAAGTTCGAGGATGCGGACGATCCTCTCCCATTCCTCGAGCAGAAGCGGCGTATCGCCGGAAAGCTGGCCCTGGCGGATGCGAAAATGCGCGACCTCCCCGGGGTAGTAGCGAAAGGCGAACCCCGCGGCGATGGCGCGCACCCAGAAATCGAGATCGCCGCACAAGCGCAGCCCGGGATTGAACCCTTCCAGTTCCGCCGCGGCAAGCCGGCTCGCAAGCGCGCCTTGCTGGGTAAAAATGCTGATGCGCTGCCGCAGCAGCGGACGGAAATACCGGGGGGATCTCTCGACGGTTTGCAGGCCGAGCGACGTGTCATCCTCGCGGACGTTCCGCACGTCGCCGTAGGCGATCACGCGCTCGTTGCCGGCCCGGCAATGCTCGCGGATGACCTCTGCGGCGCGCGGCATCAGGAGATCGTCGTCATTGATATAGGTGAACCAGTCCCACTTCGCATCCGAGAAAAGCGCGCGGTTTATCGCCCCGTACATACCGCCTTCGCGTCCCGCGTCGGCCACGACTTCGCAGTCGGGATAGAGGCCCGCGATGCGATCCGCCTCGCCCGGCGGGACCGCGAGGACGTGCCGGAGATCGACCCGCGCGCGCAGGGACCGGACGGCCTCGACGCTCCCGGGCAAAAAGGGGGATGCGCCCAGCGTGGGAGTGACGACGAGCAACTTCATTTCAAAAGACGTTTCGAGACGCGGACGATTTTCGTATAGACCCTCTGGAGGAAGGTGGGCGGACGGTACATTTTGAACCAGGTCTCGCGGTCGAAGGCCGCGTCAACGGCGACGGCGTCGGGATGCGTCAACGGCCAGCGCATCGGGGAGGCCGGCTTTTTGTGGATGCCGAAAATATCGTCGGTCAGGTGGGTGCCGTCGGCCCGCAGGCCAAAATTCTGGATGAGACTCCGCGCCGGGACGATGCAAAGACCGCCGCGCATCCAGCAGATCAGAAGCCATTGGATGTCCCATGCGTCCAGTTCGCTTAACGCGCGTTCGGCGTCGCGGATCCAGAGGCGCCGCTCCTGTTCGTTGAAACAATTTTCCCGGAAGCGCGCGGAGCGCTTGTAGGTTTCCCACTCCGGGAGCTTGGTGAGGTTGATGTCGTGGTGTTTCCAGGCGCGGCGCCATGTGGCCCAGCCCCAGGTGACGGGGTATTTGGAGAAGCTATAGCTTGGCGCTCCGGGCCGGGGGGCGGCGGGTCCGCGATACCCGGACACAACCATGACGCGTTCATCCTCCCGATAGCGTTCGAGCAACTCCTCGCAATAGCGGAAGAACGTGTCATCGGGAATGCAGTCGTCTTCCACGATGATTCCCTCCTCCTCGGTTTTGAAAAACCACGTTATCGCGGTGGCGACCCGATGCCCGGCGCCGAGGTTTTCCGCGGAGTAGTCGGTGAAAACCTCGCACGGCCAGCCGGCTTTCGCGGCGCATTCCCGCGCGGCGGCGCAGAGCGCTTCCTCGCCCCGGCCGGGGCGGGGCCCGTCGGCGGCGACGTAAAGCCGGGGCGGCTTGACCCGGCCCAGTATTTCCATCAACCGCTCGGTAAGGTCGGGGCGTTTAAAGATAACGAGGAGTACCGCGGTGTGCATCAACGTGTTAAATCCGCATAGAGAAGAGCATGCCGCGCGCCGATTTCCGCCGGAAGATGCTTTTCGAGAACACCGGCCCGTCCCCGCCGGCCCAGCGCCTCGCCGTTTGCGGAGAGAACCCATGCGATCCCCCGCGCCAGCGCCTGGGCGTCGAACGGCTCGGCCAGGAAGCCGTTTTCCTGGTGAACGATGAGATCGGGCATGCCGCCGATGGCGAACGCCACGCACGGCGTGCCGCAGGAAAGCGCCTCGAGGACGGTGTTTGGCAGATTTTCCTGCAACGAAGGCGCCACAAACACGTCCGCCGCGTTGTATGCCAGGGCCAGCGACACCTCGTCGCGCAGGCGGCCAAGCGAATGCCAGACCGACCCGCCCTCCTCGCGGCGGCCGCGGCTCCCCTCGCCAAACAGGAGAAACTCCGGCCTCGGGGAGAGCTTCTCCAACTCCGGCAGCGCTTTTACGAGAAGGTCGTACCCCTTGCGAGGCTCCGTCCTCGGATTCACCGCCCCGAAAAGCGCCAGCGGCCGGTCCTGCGGCAGGTTCAGGATCTCGCGCGCACGCGCCTTCCCGACCGGCTTGAACAGCGCGGTATCAAGGCAATTCGGGATGACTTCGATCCTCCGGTTCCGGAAAAGCGCGCTCCGCCGGGCTTCCTCCGCCATCCAGCGGCTCGGCGCCACCAGCGTCAGGTCGACGCCGTTCCACGCCTTCTCCTTGCGGCGGAAGACGCGCCGGGAGAGATCGTTCTCCCTGGCGGATCGGAGCGCGGGGCAGCATCCGCACGCGCCGATGAAGCGTCCGCAACCGGCGTCGTAGAAACAGCCGCCCGTGAACGGCCACATATCGTGCAAAGTCCAGACGATGGGCCGCCGCACTCCCCGCAACGCCGCTATATCCAGGAAGCCGCTGCCGATCCAGTGAAGATGGATGACATCCGCGACCGTCCGGCGCAACGCGCCGTTTGGCGTCAGCGCGGCGGAGAACAGGGCGTCGCAGCGCGGCGCCAGGATTTTCACCAGCGCGCGATCCAGTACGGGCCGGACAAGCCCGGACGCCTTTTGCATGCGCGTTTGCCCCGATTCTTTCTCCAGGATGCACAGGGACGATTCGTGCCCGAGATCGACAAGCGATTGGTTGAGCCTCATGGCCGCCGCCGCCGCGCCCCCGGTTTCCTGTGTGTTGAAATGGACGATCTTCATTCCGCGGCGGCGAGAAGCGCGCCAAGCTGTTCTTCAAAACGCTCGAGGGAATGCTCCCGCATGTATCCCTCGAAATCCCGGGGAGCGTCCGGTTCCCTTCGCAACGCGCGCAGCGCCGCGAGCGATTCCTCCTCATTTCTTTCCTCCACCACCGCGCCGAGCGAAAATCGCCGCACCCATTCCTCCATGCAATAGCCGCGGCTCACGACGATGGGCCGGCGGAACCGGGCCGCTTTGCCGATGAGGTTGCTGCTGTGCCGGAAATCGTGGTAGGCGGCATAGACGATGTCCGAAGCCGCGATGAGTTGGTCGAACGCGCTGTCGGTCTCGATCTTCCCGAATCGCAAGAGGCAATTTTCCGGCGGACGCGCGAGCGCTTCCTCCCAGAGGGCCTGTTCTTCCGGGGTGAAGGTATCGCGCCCGAAGCGGCCCGCGAACACGAAGAAGAATTCCGTCACATCCGGACGGCGCGCCAGACGAAGCAGAGTCGCGATGCCCTTGCGTTGGGTCAGCGCCCCGGCGGATACAACGACGGAGCGATCCCCGGCGCGCGCGCGAATCTCCTCGATCCACGGCGCGGAGGGAGATTTCTCCGAGGGGATGATGAAATCCGGGAAGGGGATGACCGGTTTCGAGACGAGGTATCTCCGCAGCCCTTCGGCGGCGCCGTGATCGAGGACGGCCACGGCGCGGCAGTTCCGTGCGCGCAGGCAGGAATCGGAACGCGGGCGGCGCGGGTTTCCCTTGGTGCGTTCGTAGCCGGGGTGAAAGTAGAGCGCGGCCCACGGGTGGGGAAAGAGCCAGTCCACCAGCCGGGGCGTCACGCCGAATTCGAAGAGACCGTCGAACATCGCGAAGAAAACGAGACCGGGTTTGGACTTGATCGCGCGGGCCGTCGCGCGCCAGCGCAGCAGCGCCTCGGCGGCATTGCGCAAGCGCGGGAACGGGATGCGCGGCAGGCGGGGCCGGCCCACGAAGCCCGCGGTAAACGGAGCGCCGGGCGCAACACGGGCGATCTCGCGCACCATCCAGTCCGGCTCCGGGCAGAGGCAATGGACGCCGCAACCGGCGTTGAGAAAACTGCGCGCGAACTGGAGCAGCCACGCCTGGTGATGGCCGCTCATGACGAAATCGACCAGCACCACGTATGACCTGGAGCGTGTCATGCGCTTTTGCCCGCTCTTGGTTGCCGCCTGGAGACCTGGCGCCATTGCCTCCCGCTCCAGGCGGCTGGCACAGCCGCCTCTACAGCGACAGCGCCGCCGCCCTGCGTGAAAAGCGCATGACCCGCTCTAGACGGCTCTCTCATGCTTTACGGAGAAGGGCGCCGGTTCGTCCAGCAATGCGATGAGTCGTTTGCCGAGTTCCTGGCCCGGCAATTCGACGAGGTGATACGTGACGGTCGAGACCGCAAGGGTGACGATGAAGACGACGGCCAGCAGGAGGAGAAAATGCGCCGGACCCTGCAGGCGGCCCACGAGAAGGTCGCAAGGGTGAACGAGAGCGAAGTGCGTGAGGTACGCGCTGTAGCTGACCTTGCCCGCGTGGCGCATCAAGGGATTAACGAGCAGAAACACCGGACGTTGGGCCAGGCCGCAGGCGAGCAATCCGAAGGAGACCGCGAGGATGTCATGCACCGGCAGCCACTCCCCCTTCAGGAACGTCCCGACCGACCCGACGGCAAAAGCCGCGCCCAGAAACAGCCAGGGAGAAAGCGACGGTTTTCCCTTCAGGAAAAAATAGACGGCGAGTCCGACGCCAAAGACGGGCAGTTGCGCGGGAAGCCAGAGATACAGGAACGCCTCGACGAGATAGAACTGCGCGGGGGGATAACGCGCCGCGAGGACGGGCAGCATCCAATGCCTTAGCGCGACGCCGAAAACGAATGCGAGCAGGCAGAAAAGAGCCGCCTGCCGCCCGGAGCGGATCGTTACGAAGAGAAGCGGCAGCAGCAGGTAGAAGCTCATCTCGACGGCAATGGACCACCCGCCCGGAACGACGCTGTTGATCGTGACGGGATTCCAGCCGTGGACGAACGCGGCGGTCGCGGCGACCATCCCGGCGGTGATGCCGTCGGGCGCCCAATATCCCGGCCCGAACCCGTCCAGGAACAGGTAAAATACGATCGCGAGCCAGAACATGGGGGCGATGCGGAAGAAGCGCCGGATGAAGAAAGCCGCGAGCGGGCGTTTGTCCTTCTTCCAGCGGGAATGCATCGAAAGAAAAAGCGTGAGCGCGGAGAGGACGTAAAAGAGTTGCACGCCGTACTGCCCCCGCCATGTGAGATGCCCGAGAAGCCTGCCGGGCGCGGCCTCATGCGCCGCGTGAATGACGAGCACGGCGAGGAACGCCCACCCGCGCAAGGCGTCGATATATTCAAAGCGCCGGATGGACGTTTCTACCGGCATATCCTCCCCAGGCCGCGCCGGCGCACTTCGGCGAAGACGCCGAGCGAAATCCCCGCGCCGATGAAGTAGTAATGGTCGTAACCCCCGCTCATGGAGAGGATGAGCGCCCACCCGAGCAGGCCGGGCAGCGTCACCAAAAGCGCCGTCCTCATGAAAGGATGGAGCGAGCGCGGAAAGAGAATGGCCTGGACGAACTTGACCGGCAGAATGCCGTAGAAGAACCCGGCGATGGCAAGGAACGGCAGGATGCCGAACTTCAGCAGGAAACCGAAGACGCCGATGTGAAGCGTTATCGAGGTGTAGTCGAAGATCGACTCGAACGCGAAGCCGAGGCCGCCGCCGGTCAGGCCCTTTACGAGGCCGAGCTGGCGGATCGCGTCGCTCAGTTCGACGAACCGGTCCACGCCGCTGTCGATGTCCTCGGCGTTCCAGCGATCCGCCATGACGGTGCTTCCGGTGAACGCCAGGCCCAGGAACGTGGCCGCCACCAGCACGACCGCCAGCCCCACGAGGGCCGCGATCCAGACGGCCTTCCCCCCGACGCGCAGGCCGATGATTTCCCGGTTCCGTTTGAAAAGGAGGCTGGGCAGCGCAAACGCGCAGACCGCCAGCAGCGCGAGCGCCAGGCTGCGCGTCGCGCTCACCATGACGGCGGAATAGAAAAAGACGCCCAGCGCCGCGAGTGCCCCGCCGAGGTAAAAGATGTTTTTCAACGCGCAGAGGCTGAGAGTCAGCCCCAGGAGGAGGATCATCATCCCCGAGTAGTTGAAGACATTCAGGTCCCACACGCGGGTGTTTCCGAGGTAGGCGTTGTTGTCCATGGTTCCCCGCGCGGCATCGGCGCTGAGGAAGAGAACGGCCCCCGCGAGGAGGGTGGCCGCAAGAATATGGAGGCACGGATGCCGCGCCTTCATGATGAGGTGAAAGATTCCCAGGCCGGCGAAGCCCCACAGCCAGATGCGCACATCCTCGCGTATCCAGCTTAAATCATTCCTCCACGCGAGGCCCAGGAAGAGGTACGCGGCGAGCAAGCCGAGACAGAGCAGGCCGGTCCTGCCGAGCACCGCGAGGCGAAATTCGAGGTTCGTCGCGAAGGCGAATCCCAGGATCAACACGAAGGCGATATCCGGCGGAGGCATGCCAAAAATCCTGACCTCATCGACCTCCTCCACGCCGTGGATCATGCCGATGTTGATCCAGTCGGGATAAATGAAGAGGCCGATCGCCAGATAGACGACCGCCAGCCCCATCCACGCCACGAGCGTCGCATTGCCGGGGACGGAGGATGCGTCGCGCCGATGCAACTCCAGGGCCTCTTCTCTCATGCGGCCCGGCCGAAGATCATCGTCATGGCAGGGGAGGGAAAGCCGCGGGTGACGCGCTCGGCGGCGCGGCGCAACGTGGCCGGGGCTTCGCTCGCGGGGAAGAGGAGACGCTCCAGCCGCACCACAAGCGGCAGGAAGAGGACGCCGCAAGCCGCGCCGCAGGCGAGCCGGACGGCGAGGCCGGGCCCGACGTACAGCCACGCCAGCAGCGCGATGACGTAAAAGGCGAGCGGCGCCATCATCGGCTGGAAGATGCGCAGCGGCGCATCCCGCAACGCCACGTTTTTCCACAGGGCGGCATAGAAGAGCACGACGGATATGGCGATGCCGAACTGGCCGCAGATCGCGCCCGTAAAGCCGAACAGGCGCCCCAGGAAATACATGGGGATGAGGACGCCCAGAGAACTGCCGACCTGGAAAAGGGTGACCAGCCGCACGCGGTCCAGCGCATACGCGAAATTCCACGGCACGATGCTCTGGGCGTGGATGATCCCGACAAAGGAGAAGATGAGGATATAGAGGCTGATGCGCGTGCCGAAATGTTTGCCGACGAGGAGATCGAGCACGGGCGGTCCGAGAAGGATCATGGTCGAGTAGAGCCAGATCGAGAGCACCGAGATGAACCAGCGGATCTTCGGCTCGATGCGATCCATCAAGGCGATCTTGGCGTCCCCTTCCCCGCAAAGCATGGGGAAAAGATACGCAGCCTGGCCGACGAGAATCTGGTGGGAGATTTCGTAGCCGCGCTTGCCCATGGTGTAGAGCGGGAGCGCCGCGCTGCCAAAGAGAGAGGTCATCAGCACGCGGTCCATCTGGTCGAGCAACATGGTGCCGATGGAGGTCAGGTACGTCCACCGCCCCAGCCGCCACAAGGAAAAGAACGTTGTCCCATTCCACGCTGGGATCGGCAGGAACCCGATTTGCCGCGCGACCAGGCGCGCCAGCACGGTGAAGTTCACGATCGCCAGGGACGCGGTGATCATTCCCGAAGTGAGGATGGTGGGCCACGCGCGCAGGACGAAGATGCCGAGAAGCCCGCTCGCGAGGTCGAAGGCGAGATTGCGCGTCGTGAGGAAATCGTAACGCTGGTACGCCTCGAGGATGGTCATCATGCATCCGGAGAGATGGCGCAGGGCGACCGCTAGGCCGATAAGCCCGCAGAAGAGGCGCGCGGTATTCGGATCGCCCGCATACTTCGCCCACCGGATGAGCCACGGCGCGCCCAGCAGAAGAATGACGAGAATAAGGAGGCCGAAGGTGATCGAGACGCCGACGAGCGTCCCTACGATGCGCCGGATGGCGGCGTCATCCTTCCTAGCTTGGGCTTCGGCCAGGTAACGGATGCCCGCCGCGCCGAAGCCGAGGCCGGCGATGCCCGCGGTCATGGAGGTCAGGGTCGTCATCGCAAGGACGAACCCCGCGTCGCCCAGGCCGAGCCAGCGAACGGTCAGCCCCGCGAAAAGGACGTTCAGGAGGGCGCTGCCCGCCGAGCCGACGCCCGTCCAGATGCTGTTCTTGACGACCCTGTGGAAGAACGCGCTCACGCCGCCGCGTCCGAATCGGCATAGACCCCTTCGTCCCCGTAGTAACCGACGGAGTAGTGATAATGGTGCTGCCTGCCGCCGCGGCGCGGGAGGCAGTTCAATATCACTCCCATTTCCTTCCCGCCCGCCTCCGTTATCTCGTGGCAGGCGCGCATCACGGCCCGGCGCGACGTTCCGTCGGCGCGGATGACCATGCAGATGGCGTGGACGTAGCTCAGAAGCAGAAGGGTGTCGCTGACGGCGTTGATGGGGGCGGTGTCGAGCACGACGCGGTCGAAGCGCGCGGAGATTTCGCCGATGATGGCCGCGAGCCGTTCGCGCCCGAGAACTTCGGACGGCTTCGAAGCGAACGAACCCGCCGTCATCACGAAGAGGTTTTCGACCTCGGTGGATTGAACGGCCTCCTCGATGGACGCGTTCCTCCTGAGGCAATCGGTAAGGCCGACGCTCTTCGGGTCGAATCCGAACGCCCGTCCTATGCGCGGCCTGCGGAGGTCGGCGTCGATCAAGAGGGTGCGGTGTTCCTGCTGGGCGAGCGCCACGGCGTAGTTGGCCGCGCAGAAGCTCTTGCCTTCCGCCGGGACGGCGCTGGTGATGAGAACGATCCTCGGCGCCTGCTCTCCGCCCCGGACGGAAAGCGCCGTCCGCAGGGATCGGAACGACTCCGCGATGGGCGAGCGCGGCGTCGCGACGAGAACCAGCGATTTCCTGTCGAACTTCTGTTTCTTGCTCTTCGGGATGGCGGCGATGACCGGGAGGTTCGTCCTGGCTTCGACTTCATCGACCGTCTTGAAGGCTCCGTCGAGCGCGTAGAGAAGATAGGCCAGCCCGCAGCCGACGCCTCCGCCCGCCATCACGCAAAGGAGCAGGGTTGACCCTTTCTTGGGCGAACTGGGCTTCACGGGCACCACGGGCGACTCGACCAACTGGACGTTCTCCTGGACGATGCCCTTGGTGATGTCGGCCTCCCTCATCCGTTTCAGGACGGCTTCGTACAGCGCGCGGTTGGAGTCAACCTCGCGGCTTATGACGTTATAGGGGATCGAGAGTTTATTCAGTTCCAGGGCGCGCGCCTCGGCGGCCTTCAGGGCGTCCTGAAGTTTCTGCTCGGTTGCCTGGGCCGCCTGGTAATTGGTCTTGAGCCCGTTCGCCGCCTCGAGGATGCCCCGGTCCAAACTCTTTTCCAGCGCGGCGAGCTGGCTTTGCGCCTGGATATATTTCGGATGCTCGACGCGGTAGCGCTTGCTGAGGTTCGCGATCTCCGCTTCCTGGTCGATGACGCCTTTCCGCAGCTGGATGACCGCGGGCGACTGCGCGATGGTCTGGATGGTGAGCAATTCCTGCGACGGGCGGCTGGCCAGGGTGAGGTACTGGCCGTACTCCGATTCCGCGGTGAGGCGGTCGTTCTTGGCCTTGGAGACCTCGATGTTCAACTCCTTCAACTGATCCACCACGATGTTCTGGCTGTCCTCCAGCGACACCGCGTTGTGCTGCTCCATGTATTCCTGGAGCGCCTGTTCGGACTTGCCGACCCGTTTGCGAAGGACTTCCGCCTCGTCGCTCAAGACCTGGTTCGCCTGGGTCATGACATTCAGCCGGCGCTGGATGCCCTCGTCCAGGTATTCCTTCACGACATCCTCCGCGATTTTGCACGCGTTCACCGGATCGGTGTAGGTGACGGAAAGGTCGATGAGCCGGGCGCCCCGGCGCAGCTTGGAAGAGGCGACGTGTTCCATGACCCGCGCGATCTGGTCGTCGTTATACGGGGCGCCGGACTTGGGGAAATAATGTTCGTTGTCCACGACACGATCCTTCTTCGCCACGCGCACGAGAAGACCGGGGCTGACGAGGCTTTGCTCGATGGTCTTGAGATACTCGGTGGTGCGCGAGTCCTCCTGCTTCACGTCCTGGATGTTGACGGTCTCCTGCTGGGTGTCCGAGGCGACTTCGACGACGGCCGTGGCGCGATAGGTCTTCGTGGCTGTCCCGATGTAAGCGACGCCGAGGCCCGTAAGGACAAAAATGCAGGCCGCGATGAGCCAGAGTCTTTCCCGCAAGGCGAAATAGACGACGGAAACGTCGAAGGGGGCGCCCGACTCCTGGCCGTAACCGCCGTACGTCCCGTAGGCGCCGTACGACCCGTAGCTGGACGGTTGTTTCTCCTCCATCAAAATACGCTTTCCCCGACCGTTATGATGTCGCCCGGAAGGACTTCGACGGTTTTCCCCTTGTTGCGCGCCATCGCCTTGGCGTTCAGTTTGATGATCTGTTCGTTGCCCGCGACGATCCTCTTCAAGGTGATGCTGCTCTGGTCGGCGATGCGGGTGAAGCCGCCGGCCGTGCCGATGGCCTCCAGCAAGTCGATGCTGTCCTGATACAACATGCTGTAGGTGCCGGGCTTCTGAACCTGGCCCAGCACGGTGAACCGGCGCTTGTCGAATCCCTGGAGAGTGATGGTGACCTGCGGGTTGACCAGGAAGCGCGCATCCAGCAAGTCGCGGATGTGCGCGGTGGCCGCGGGGATGGTCTTGCCGCCGATCTGGACGGTTCCCAGCAACGGGAAGCTGATGGTGCCGTCCTTGGCGATGCGCGTGGTGGTGAGGAGATCGTCCTCCTGGAAGACCTTTATTTCGACGAGATCGCCGGGATTCAGCTTGTAGTTGTCGCTAACCGCCGCGCCGCCGCCCCCTTGCTGGGCGAAGCCAGGCGAGGAGGCGCACCCGAGAACCAGCGCGCACAGAAAGGCAAAGAGGGATGGCCTTTTCATGTCGCGCTTCAGAAACTCATGTTTGCTTCAATTCCGACCTGGTTATCCGAGAAAGCCGCGCCGGCCTGCCTGGTCGCCTTGTCGCGGAACTCATAGAATATGTCGCCCTTCAGCCAACTGGTGAACTCGTAGGAGATTTCCGGCTTGATGTAGAAGTAGCTGTAGGAGGCGATGCCGAATAACGCCTGCCCGCTGCTCTGGTAATCTATGTAGGCGAAACCGCCCTCGTTTTTGATGAGAAATCGCGAGGTCAACCGCTGGCTGATGGTCCAGTCGACGCCGGTCGAGGTGTAGTTATCCCCGACAAACAGCGCCGAATACTCCACCCGGCGAAAGGCTTCCAAAGTCAGCTCTGTCTGCTGGTACGGCCTGTAAACGATCCCCAGGCTGAAAACGGGGGTGAACCGGTTCGAGATGCCCGTGCCGGGAAATTGGCGATACTCCACGCCGGCGTTTCCCGTGAAAGCGAGCTTCGCGGCGGCGGTGTAGATGCCGCGAACCAGAATCTGCTCGTAATATTGATCCGTGCTGTCGCTGATGGTGACGTAGCCGAACGCGACGCCGGCGCTCAGGGTGAGATTCGGCGTGTAGTTGTAGTTGAACCAGTCCCGGTTCGTCCATTCGTTGGAACTGATGAAGTTTGAGCCGAAATCGAGCGTTTGTTCGTAGAAATCCGCCTCCAGTGAGACTTTGCCGGTCATGTCATACTTGGCGGTGAATGCGCCGTTGTACAGGCTCCGCCGGACGCGCTCCGCGATCTCGATCTCGTTGCCGGAAAGGTGCTGGTAGCGGAAATCGACCCCCAGGGTCAGCTTGCTCGGCGTCCACTGGCCGTCGAGGCGGGCGTCGCTGTCGATGGCGTCTTCGTGGGAATGGTCCGCGAAGACGATGAAGCTCGGCGTATAGCTGACGGTTAGAAAGCTCTGAAGCTGCTCGGCGAAATCCCCAAGCTGCACCTTTACCTCGGGCGAAATGGTCGTGATGAAATCCGAGTCCTTATGGCCGGAGGCCAGGAAGATGTTGTCGTCAAACACTTCGCTCATGCCGAGGTCGAACTCATACTGCTTGTTGGTGAGCGGCTTCGGCTTCTCGAAAAGGGGTTGGTTGACCTGCTGGCCTTCGGTTATCTGCTGCTCCAGGCCGGATTCCGGCTGCAAAAGCCCCTCGCGTTGCGCTTCGTTGCCCGGCGAGGCGTCCTCCTCGGGGGATTGCGGAAGCTGCTCCCTGTCCATGCCCTGCCCCTGGAGGGTCTCGACGTTCGTGCTTTCGGTCTCCGGCGGCGCCACGGGGAGCGACGCGGGCGTAGGAGATGGGCTTGGGCTTGGGCTTGGGCTTGGCGCGGGGTCGGCGGCGGAAGCCGTGAAGCACACCCCGATGGCCCCCGCGGCAAAGATGCCGCCGCACACTCTGGTAAACAGTCTGTTTTTCACCATTTTGGCCCCGACCAAGCGGGATAATAACCACATATGCCCGCCCGTAAAAGAATTATTTCGACTATCTCCCATCGCGGCAAGTTATCAGCGGCCTTAACGTTGGCGGATCAAAGCCTCCATTTTGCGCCGGTCAATCGAACTCGACGGGTCGTAAGGCGTGCCGTTTTCCTTGTAGAAAAGCGCCGCGTCCTTCTTGTCTTCGCTCAATACGGGTTTGGAAGCGGACCCCGGCGGCGCCGCCACCACCGTTACGATGGCGGTCGGGGTGGCGGTCTCCCCGGCCAGCTTTCCTTCTTTCACGTCGATGATTTCCGGGTTGTAACGGGTCACAAAATGAACCTGATCCGCCAGGCTCGCGTTCGGCAGCCACACGGGCAGCCTGACCATATTGTCCATCAACCACCAGGGATACGCTTTCTGCGACTCGTCCCTGTAAAGGACGGAACTGCGCGTAATGACGTGAGGAACTTCATACTTGTCGCAAACCGTGTAGTGGAAGGTCACCAGTTTGTTCGGGATGCCCTGGCGGGAAAGCTCCCTTGACACGCCCTTTGCGTAGGCTGAGGACTCGTCGTAATCCCCCTTCCCCGGCACGTCGAGCGAGGTGGCGACCGACCATGCCCTGGAAGGTTTCAGCACACCGCAACCGGCTAATACCACCCCCAGCGCCGGAAGCAGGCATGCCACCCAAGTTAGTTTTCGGTATCCGTACATTCCCTATGGTAATTTCAAAAAATGCGTATCCTTGCAAGCACAAAAACACCTTCTGCTGAAATTTATTATCCCCCGCGGCTGAAAAACCCCGTTGACAGACCGCCGCGCCTCGGCACTCTTCCGAACGCCCAAAACACGGGTTCCCCCAAAAAAATCTATGCTTAAACGGATGTCCGTCATGCTTGTGCTGGTGTTCCTCTTTATCGCAGGGATCGCCGGGGTCAAGTTCGCTCTTATCATGAAGGGGATGGCCATGGGGAAACTTTTCGCGCCGCCGCCCCCTTCCGTCACGATTATTGTGGCGAAAACGCAAACCTGGCAGCCTGTTCTGAGCGTCATTGGCTCTCTGAAGGCCGTTAACGGCGTGACTGTGAGCACCGATTTGGCCGGAATCGTCTCGGAGATCGCCTTTGAATCGGGCGCTTCGGTCAAAAAGGGCGACCTCCTCGTGCGGCTCGATACGCGGCAGGAAGCCGCCCAGCTCCGTTCCGCGGAAGCGCGGCGCGACCTGACGGAGGCGAATCTCGACCGCCAGCGCGAGTTGATCTCCAAGAAAGCCGTGGCGCAGACGGACTTCGACTCCGCGAACAGCGAGTTCCGCCAGGCCGACGCGGCCGTGGAACAGGCGCGGGCGATGATCGCGCGGAAGACCATCCTCGCGCCGTTTGACGGTTTGCTCGGCATCCGGCAGGCGAATGTGGGCCAATATCTGAACGTCGGCGCCTCGATCGTGCCGCTCCAGTCGCTCGACCCGATCTACGTGCAATTCGCCCTGCCGCAACAGCATCTCGACCAGGTGGCGGCGGGCGGGAAGCTCCGCATAAGCGCCTCGGGCATTAAAGGAGAGGAATTTGAAGGCCGGATCAGCGCCATCGACTCGCTGGTGGACGAGAGTACGCGGAACATCCTCATCCAGGGGACGGTGGCGAACCCGGGAGAAAAATTGCGCCCGGGCATGTTCGTGAACGTGGAAGTCCTCCTGCCCGAAACGCCGGGCGTGGTGGCGGTGCCGGCGTCCTCCATCAATTACGCGCCGCTGAGGGATTCCGTCTTCATCGTCCGCGACAAGGCCGGTCCGGACGGCAAGCCCGCGCAGGTGGTCGAGGAACATTTTGTGAAACTGGGGCCGAGCCGCGGCGACCAGGTGTCCATCCTCTCCGGGGTGAAGGAGGGCGACAGGGTGGTGACTTCGGGCGCTTTCAAGCTGCAAAGCGGCCTCGTTGTAAAGATAAGCGACCTCATCCGCCCCGGGAACGAGCTTAACCCGAACGTGCCCGATACATGAGATTGACCGACCTGTTCATCCGCCGCCCGGTCGTGGCGACGGTGGTGAATCTGCTCATCCTGCTGGCGGGTTACCAGGCGATCCGCGTCCTTAATGTCCGGCAGTACCCCCGCAGCGACATCGCGGTCATCTCGGTGCAAACCACCTACGTTGGCGCCAATGCCGACCTCGTCCGGGGCTTCATCACCACGCCGCTGGAGCGGGTCATCGCCAGCGCGGACGGCATCGACTACCTGGAATCGCAGAGCGCACAGAGCCTCAGCACCATCTCAGCCCACCTGAAGCTGAATTACGATGTCAACGCCGCCCTCACCCAAATCCAGGCGAAGGTGGCGCAAGTCCGCAACGATCTGCCGCCCGAGGCCGAGGCGCCCATCATAGAAGTGGCCACCGCGGACGACCAGTACGCGGCGATGTACCTCAGCTTCTATTCGGACGAACTGGATCAAAACCAGATAACCGATTACCTGACGCGCGTCGTGCAGCCGAAGCTGAGCGCCGTCAGCGGCGTGCAACGCGCCGACATCCTCGGCGCGCGGACGTTCGCCATGCGGGTTTGGCTGAAGACGGATCGCATGGCGGCGCTGAACATCTCGCCCTCGGAAGTGCGCCAGGCGCTTGCCGCCAACAACTACCTTTCGGCGGTCGGCGCCACGAAGGGCTCGATGATCTCCGTCAACCTCGTCGCCAATACCGACGTGCGGACGCCGGAGGAATTCCGCAAGCTCGTCCTGCGGCACCAGAACGGAGCGATCGTCCGGCTGGAAGACGTGGCCGACGTATCGCTCGGCGCGGAGAGCTACGACGAGGAAGTCCGCTTCTCCGGCAAGAAAGCCACCTTCATGGGGATATGGGTGCTGCCCACAGCCAATTCCCTCGACGTTGTCAGGGCCGTGCGCGCCGAGATTCCCGACATCGAGCGGCGCCTGCCGGAAGGGATGCACGCGGGCATCCCCTACGACTCGACCGTCTATATCAACGACGCGCTCCACGAAGTCTTCAAGACGCTCTCGGAAACGCTCCTCATCGTCATCGCGGTCATCTTCCTCTTCCTGGGCACGTGGCGCTCGGTGCTCATCCCCGTGGTCGCGATCCCCATCTCGCTCATCGGCGCGGCGTTCCTCATGCTCCTGTTCGGTTTTACGCTGAACCTGCTGACCCTGCTCGCGATTGTCCTGGCGGTCGGCCTCGTGGTGGATGACGCCATCGTCGTCGTGGAAAATGTGGATCGCCATCTGCAGGAAGGGCTTTCGGCTTTCGACGCCGCCATCCTCGGCGCCCGGGAGCTTCTCGGCCCCATCATCGCCATGACCATAACCCTCGCCGCGGTGTACGCCCCCATCGGCATCCAGGGCGGCTTGACGGGGGCGCTGTTCCGCGAGTTCGCCTTCACGCTCGCGGGCGCGGTCGTCGTCTCCGGCGTCGTCGCCCTCACGCTTTCGCCGATGATGTCCTCCCAACTCCTCCGCGCGGGAGACTCCCACCGCGGCTACGCCGGCTGGATCAACGACCGCTTCGACGCCCTGCGCGCCCGCTACCTCCGCGCGCTCGCCTCCACGCTGAAGTGGCGGCCCGTGACGCTCACGCTCGCGGCCATCGTCATTCTCCTCATGGCCCCCTTCTACCTCCTCTCGCAGAACGAACTGGCGCCGAAGGAGGACCAGGGGTTCATCATGGGCATCGTCCAGACCGCGCCGAATTCGACCATCGACCAAAAAACACTGTTCACCGACAAGGTAAACGATGTTTTCAACACCCTCCCCGAGACGGAGAACACCTTCCAGATCACCAATCCCAACTTCGCCTTCTCCGGCCTGGTTACGAAATCCTGGAGCCGGAGAAAGCGCACCACCGATCAGATGGTCGGCGAACTCTTCGGCAAGGTGGGAGCCATCCCGGGCGTGCGCGTCATCCCCATCGCTCCGCCCGCGCTGCCAGGCGGCGGCCAGTTCCCGGTTGACTTCGTCATCAACTCCACCGCCGAGCCGAAGGAACTCTTCGGCTTCGCGAACCAGCTCGTCGCGGACGCGGTAAAGAGCGGCCTCTTCATGTTCGCCGACACCGACATGAAATTCGACCAGCCCCAGACCGAGATCGTCTTCGACCGGGACAAGGTCGCCGCGCTCGACCTGAACCTGCAACAAGTCGGCGCCGACCTCGGCACGATGCTCGGCGGCAACTACGTCAACCGCTTCAGCAACTCCGGCCGCAGCTACAAAGTCATCCCGGAAATAAAGCGGATGCAGCGCCTCACCACCGACCAGTTGAAAGACCTCTACGTCAGCGGCCCAGGCGGAAAACTGGTGCAGCTTTCAACCTTCGCCGCCTTGAAAGAGACGACCGAACCGCGGACGCTCAACCGCTTCCAGCAATTGAACTCCGCCCGCATCCAGGGCGCGTTCCGTCCGGGCATATCGCTGGATGGCGCGCTGAAATTCCTCGAGGACGACGCCGCGAAAATCCTCCCGAAAGGCTTTTCCGTCGACTACGCCGGGGAAGCCCGCGAACTGCGGGTGGAAGGAAACCGCCTCACGGCTACGATCGTCTTCTCCTTCATCCTCATATTCCTCGTCCTCGCCGCGCAATTCGAGAGCTTCCGCGATCCGTTCATCATCCTCATCGGCTCCGTCCCCCTCGCCTTGAGCGGCTCGCTGCTCTTCGCCTTCCTCGGGTTCACCTCGCTGAACATCTACAGCAAAGTCGGCCTCATCACCCTGGTCGGCCTGGTGTCCAAGAACGGCATTCTCATCGTCGAGTTTGCAAACAAACTTCAGGAAGCGGGCGTCGCGAAGCTGGAGGCCATCATCGAAGCGGCGGGCACGCGTCTGCGTCCGATCCTGATGACATCGGTCGCCACCGTGGCGGGGCATTTCCCCCTCGTGCTCGCGAGCGGCCCCGGCGCCGGTTCGCGCAACAGCATCGGCATCGTCCTCGTCACCGGCATGACGGTCGGCACGCTCTTCACCCTGTTCGTTTTGCCGCCCGTCTACATGCTCGTCGCGCGAGACCGCGGCCGCCGCCGCGTGCAACATCCCGCCCCCGTCACGAGTCCCGAACTCGAAGCTCTCGTCGCCCGCGCTCCCTGAGGCGGCGTCGTTGCCGCCTCTACAACCAAGGGGGGGGCAAGCACATACCTCCGTTCTAGTCTATCCTGACTTGATCCACACCTCCCTTGGCGCGCTTCTCCCGGAAGAAATCCTGGAGCAGGGCGCGGCATTCCTCCAGGCGCACTTGCGCGGTGATGGCGCAGCGGTGGTTCAACGAGGGGTTCTGGAGGAGGTTCAGCAAGCCGCCCGCCGCCCCGCCGCGCGGGTCGCCGCAGCCGAATATGACCCGCGAGAGCCGGGCGTGGACCATCGCGCCCGCGCACATGGGGCACGGCTCCTTGGTGACGTAAAGCTCGCACTCGTTCAGCCGCCAGTCGCCCATGACGCTCTCGGCCTGGGTTATGGCAAGCATTTCCGCGTGGGCGGTGGCGTCCTTCAGCGTTTCGACCTGGTTGAAGGCGCGCGCGATGATCTTCCCGCGCAAGGTCACGACCGCGCCTACGGGCGTCTCGTCCGCCTGGAACGCCTTGCGCGCCTGCCGGAGCGCTTCGCCCATAAAATAGCCGTCGCTGTTCAGGTCGATGACTTCGTCCATCGAAAACGTTTGCTTTGTTGGGATTCCCGAATAGACATTACGGTTTCTTCCGGGAGCACCATGAACATCATAAACGCGATTGAAAAGGAACAGCTAAAGGACAACGCCGCCAAATTCAAGGTGGGCGACAGCGTCCGCGTGCATACGCGCGTCATCGAAGGCGACAAGGAGCGCATCCAGATTTTCACGGGCATAGTGATCGGCCGCAAGGGGACGGGCGTCAACGAGAACTTCACGGTGCGCCGCATCTCCTACGGGGAAGGCGTCGAGCGCGTCTTCCCGCTGCATTCGCCGCGCATCGCCAAGATCGAGGTGGAGAAGGCGGGCGTCGCGCGCCGGGCTAAGCTGACGTACCTGCGCGAGCGCAAGGGCAAGCAGGCCATGGCCGTCCGCGAACAGCGGGCGTAACGCGTGAAGTGCGGCCTTCGGCACGAACGAAGACTCTATAAAACCGGCGTCCAATGCATCGCCGGCATCGATGAAGCCGGCGTCGGCCCCCTCGCGGGCCCGGTCGTCGCAGCGGCGGTCATCCTCCCGCCGAAGTTCCGGCACAAGACGCTGACGGACTCGAAGAAGCTGACCCACGAGCAACGGGAAGCCATCTACGGGGAATTGACCGGCCTGCCGGAAATCGCGTGGGCCGTCCGCGCGGTCGAGACCGAGGTTATCGACCGGCTGAACATCCTGCGCGCGGCCCACGAGGCCATGCGGCTCGCGGTCGCGGCCTTGCGCATCGTTCCCGCGCATGTCCTCATCGACGGCCGGCCCGTGCGCCCCTTCCCCATTCCGCAGACGGCCATCATCGACGGCGACGCGCAAAGCTTCAGCATCGCCGCGGCCAGCGTCATCGCTAAGGTCACGCGCGACCGGATCATGGTCGAGATGGACGCCCGCTACCCCGGCTACGAATTTGGCCGGCACAAGGGCTACTCGACGCCGCTCCATTTGAGCCGACTGCGGGCGCGCGGCCCCTGCCCCATCCACCGGCAGAGCTTCACGCCCGTCGCGCTGGCGCAGATCGCCTGGTGAACGCCCATATCCAACTCGGGAAGCGCGGTGAAGACCTGGCCGCGCGCTTCCTGCGCAAGAGCGGCTATAAAGTTCTCTATCGCAATTTCCGCGCGCCGAAAGGCGGCGAAGTCGACATCGTCTGCCGCGACGGCAAGACCCTCGTCTTCGTCGAAGTGAAAACCCGGACTTCGCTCGACTTCGGCGCGCCCGCCGAAGCGGTGAAACTTAAAAAGCAGCGGCTCATCACGCGCGGCGGCCTGGCGTGGCTGCGGATGCTGGACAACCCGGACATCGTCTTCCGGTTCGACATCGCCGAAGTGGTGATCGACGACGACGTTCCCCGCGTATCGGTCATCCGGGAGGCGTTCCCGCTCCCCAAGCCGTATATATATTGACCATCCCGGGAGAGAGCCTAAGCTCCCGCCGCAAAAACGAGGGGGAGATCAAATCCAGAAACTGCTGCACGCAACGCCGTTTGCGCCCTTTAAAATACATGTGGCGGAGCAAATGCGGCGTAAAAGCCGCCGCTCAATCGCCGCTTAATACTTCGGGACGGACGGATCGATCTGGTCGGCCCAGGCCTCGATGCCGCCCGCGACGTTTGTCAGCTTGGCGAACCCGGCCTCGCGCAGGAGCTTGAGCGCTTTGCCGCTGCGAATGCCCGACTTGCAGTGCAGGACGATGTCGTCCGCGCTGTCCAGTTCGCTCATGCGGGAGGGAAGCTGCCCGAGCGGTATCAGTTTGGAACCGGGGATGCGCGCGATCTCGTATTCGAACGGCTCCCGCACGTCCACCAGGACAAACGGCTCCTTGCCCTCCATTTTCTTTTTCAATTCGTGAACCGTCATGGCGGGGATGGGCGCTTCGGCCGCTTCGGCCGCAGCCGCTTGCGGGATGCCGCAGAACTGGTCGTAGTCGATCAGTTCCGTGATGGTCGGGTGGTCGCCGCAAACCGGGCATTTCGGGTCGCGGCGGAGTTTTAACTCGCGGAACTTCAACTGGAGCGCATCGAAAAGCACCAGCCTTCCCAGCAGCGGTTCGCCAATGCCGATGATGAGCTTGATGGCCTCGATGGCTTGCATGACGCCGATGATGCCGGGCAGCACGCCCAGGACGCCGCCCTCGGCGCAGCTTGGGACGAGGCCGGGCGGCGGCGGCTCAGGCACCATGCAGCGATAGCAAGGCCCGCCAAGATGCGGCGCGAAAATGGTGCACTGCCCCTCGAACCGGAAGATGGAGCCGTAGACATTCGGCTTCTTCAAAAAGACGCAGACATCGTTGGAAAGATAACGGGTCGGGAAATTGTCGGTGCCGTCGATGACGATGTCATAACCGGCGGCGATCTCCATCGCGTTCTCGGCGCGGAACATGGTGTCGTGCAGCTCGACCTGGACGTTCGGGTTTACTTCGCGGATGCGGTCGCGCGCGGAGTTGAGTTTCTTGCGCCCGATGTCTTTCGTGCCGTGGAGAATCTGGCGCTGCAAATTCGAGAAATCGACCACATCGGCGTCAACGAGGCCCATGCGTCCGACGCCGGCCGCCGCCAGGTACAGCGCGATGGGCGAGCCGAGGCCGCCCGTGCCGATGCAGAGAACGGAAGCCGCCTTGAGGCGCTTCTGCCCTTCCAGCGTCACCTCGGGCATGATGAGGTGGCGCGAATACCGGGCTATCTCGTCATTGCTGAACTGGATGCGCGCAAGTCGCGCTTCGTCAATGATGCTCTTTGCCATAAATCAGGGCCATCAAAGTAGCACGAGTTCGCCTTTTGCAAAGGCTCCTGCGCATACTGCCGGGGAATGCTGAACTTCATCTGGCTGGGCCTCATCCTCGTGTCGGTCGCTCTCGGCGGATTCGCCGGGAAGCTGCCCGAGGCGACCAACGGCGCGCTGACCGCGGCCAAGGACGCCGTGACGGCCGTCGCCCTGCCGCTCTGGGGAGCGATGGCGCTCTGGCTCGGGATGATGCGCCTCGCGGAGCAATCGGGGTTCGCGCAACAGCTCGCGCGCGCCTTGCGCCCGTTGATGCGGCGGCTTTTCCCGGATGTCCCGCCGGATCATCCCGCGATGGGAGCCATCGGCCTGAGCGTGGCGGCGAATATGCTCGGGCTGGGAAACGCGGCGACCCCGCTGGGCTTGCGCGCGATGGCGGGCCTCGAGAAGCTGAATCCGCGCCCGGGCGTCGCGACGAACGCGATGTGCACCTTCCTGGCGATCTGCACCAGTTCGGTGCAACTGGTTCCCACGACGGCCATCAGCATCTACGTCGCGGCCAATGCGAAGAACCCGACCGCCATCGTAAGCACGGCGTTCCTCGCGACGGCTTGCGCGGCGTTCGCCGGAGTGTTTGCCGCGAAAATTCTGGAGAAGCTGCCGCTGTTCCGGCTGGAATCCCTCCCCGTCGAAGCCGCGCCGGCGGAGACCGGCTCCGAACAGGTGGAACTCGAAAAGGTCTCCGCGCGGCCTCTCACGCCGTTTGGGAAATGTCTCCTGTGGCTTTTCTTCGGGCTGTTCCTGTTTCTCTTCGCGAGGATGTGGCCCGCCGCGCCGGGCGGCTGGGCGCTCCGCTCGCTGAACGCCGCAACCGTCCTCGCCGTGCCGTTCCTGCTGGCGTTCTTCCCGCTCTACGCGGCGCTGCGCGGCGTGAAGGTATACGACCAGTTCGTCGAAGGGGCGAAGGAAAGTTTCCCCGTGATCCTGCGGATCGTTCCCTTCCTGGTGGCGATGCTGACGGCCATCGCGATGTTCAGGGAATCGGGAGGCGTCGCGCTTTTGACGCGGCTGCTCTCGCCCGCGTTGAATCTCGTCCGGTTTCCCGCCGATCTGCTGCCGCTGGTTCTCATGCGCCCCTTGAGCGGCGGAGCGACCTTCGGCATTTTCGCCGAACTCGTGAAACGCTTCGGGCCGGACAGCTTCATCAGCCGCCTCGGCGGAACGATCTACGGCAGCACGGAAACCACGTTCTATGTTCTCACGGTCTATTTTGGCTCCGTGGGAATCCGCAGGACGCGCCACGCGGTCGCGGCGGGCCTGATCGCGGACCTGACCGGGGTGATCGCCTCGACGGTGATCTGCCACGCCGTTTTCGGATGAATGATTCCTTCAAAAGAAGCTTCCGAATACGAAGCGCATTTGCAGCCCGCCCCATCGCTCAAAAAAAAATCAATCGACGAACTCGAGTTCGACGGGGGCAGGGATGATGCCCGCCGCGCTGGCCTCGCCGAGAAACAGCCGGATGGCTTCCCGCCCGCGTTCGCCGTAGTCGAGCGTGAGGTCGTTGACGTACATCCCGATGAAGCGATCCGCGAGCGCGGTGTCGAGGTTGCGCGCCCAGCCCATCGAATGCCGGACGCCCGCCGCGCGATTTTCAAGGCCGTAACGGATGCTCTCGCGCAATATGTCCGAAATCTCCTTGCGCACGGCGGGGGCGATGTCCTTGCGGATGACGTTGCCCCCGAGCGGGAGCGGCAGCCCCGTTTTTTCCTTCCACCATTCGCCGAGGTCGAGAACCTTGGAGAACCCTTCGCGCGCGTACGTCAGCTGGCCTTCGTGGATGATCAGCCCGACATCCGCGCCGCCTGAATGGACGCGCTGGAATATCTGGTCGAACGGGACGTTGACCGATTGGAAATCGCCCAGGAAAAGGCGCAGCGCCAGCACCGCGCTCGTCATCGCGCCGGGAACGGCGATGACCCGCTCTTTCAGCCATGCGCGGATTTCGCCGGGGTGTTCTCCCGGGCCTTCGCCGGCGCGGGCGACCAGGAGCGGGCCGTAGCCGTCGCCCATGCTGGCGCCGCAGGGAAGCAACGCGTATTTGTCCAGGACGTAGGCGTAGGCGTGGATGGAGATCGCCGAGATGTCGAGTTCGCCGCGCGTCGCCCGCTGGTTGAGGGTCTCGATGTCCTGGAGGATGTGCTCGAAACGGCAGCCCCGCGCGTCGATCTTGTCCTTCGCGAGCGCGTAGAACATGAAGGCGTCATCGGGGTCCGGCGAGTGGCCGAGGGTGTAGGGAGTCTGTTTCATCGCGGAAGGGGGGCGTCCGGTTCGCGCCCGCCTGGAATCGGCGGCACTTCGCCCCCGCGGGCGGGCGTGGCGCGCCGGATTTCCCGCACGCCGGATGAATCGTTGTGGACGTTGAGGTTGTCAAGGTAACGCCTGTAATCATCCCCTTCAAAAGCGGTCTGGGGCAGGTCGGTCCGGTTCGTCTCCTGCACCGAAAGGCTCCGCAGGTTCTCGGTGCCTTCGACGATGTAAGGCGTCAGGAAAATCAGGAGTTCGGTCTTCGTGTCGCTCTTGATCGAATGGCGGAACGCGAACCCGAGCAACGGGATGTCTCCCAGCAGCGGAACCTTGGAAACGCTGTTGGTCTTTTGCTTCTGCATCATGCCGCCGATGACGACGGTGGTGGCGTCCGGCGTCACGACGACGGTTTCCGCGGAAGTCTTGTTGATGACGGGCGCGTTGACCGTGGGCGACACCGCCACCGTCTGGTCGGACAGCGCGGAGATTTCCGGCGAGACGATCATCTCGACGGTGCGGTTCGCGGTGATGAACGGCGTGACCCGCAGGATGATGCCGACATCCTGGTACTGGATGGTGTTGATGGTCTGGCCGTTGTTGGTTATCTGGCTGTTGGTGATGAAGGGCACCTCCTGCCCCACGACCATGACGGCTTCCTGGTTGTTGCGCGCCAGGATGGAAGGCCGCGAGAGAACGGTGACGTTGCCCTTCTGCGCCAGCGCGTAGAGCGTTTCGGTGGCCGCGCTGGTGTTGAGCCGGAAGAAGGCGCCCGTGGTCTGGCTGGCAAGGCCGAAGACGGTTTGCAAGCTCCCGGAGCCGGAGGTGAGCGGCGAGGTTGTCAGCGGATTGGTCGTCGTGGTGTTGGTGGTGGTGGTGCCGCCCGCCGGCGTGGTGGTGGTGCTGTTGCTCGTGGTGGATTGCACCAGGCCGTTGGAACTGCTGAGAAGCTGCGATATCGGCAGGTGTCCGACGTTGAAGTTGTAGCTGCCCTCGACGCCGAGGTCCAGGCTCTTGTCGAGCGTGACCTGCGCGAAGAGCACCTTGATGAGCACCTGCGGCTTCGGGCGATCCAGGTTCTTGATGACTTTCATGACTTCCGCGTTGGTTTCGTCATCCGCTACGATGATGAGCGAACGGCTCTCGGGATCGATCTGTATAAGCGCGTCGCCCAGCATGGTGTTGTTGCGATACTGGCGCGTGCTGGAGCCGCCGCCCGAACTGCCGCCGGAGGCGGAGGACGACCCGCCGCCGCCGCTCGCGCGCGAACTCGGGTACGAATAGCTGCCCGCGGCGGAACTGGGGCGTATGCTCGTCTGCGCGAAGAGGCACGCGGGCAGGACGCACGCGAGGAGGGTGGAAATTTGTATTCGGCTCATAAGGATTTTCCCCGATCAACGTCCGAAGCCGCCGCCGCCGCTTCCGCCGCCGCGTCCGCTGCTTGTGCTGTTTGTATTCAAAGTGTCGGTGACATCGCTCGATGCGCCGTTGGCGGTGCGTTCCGTCAGGCGGCTTGTCGTAGGCTGCGAATTCGTGTTGGAAGCGTCCACGCCGAACATCCCGCGGAGGATGGCGGCGACATTGTCGGGATCGGCGTGGTCGAGCGTGTAGATATAGACGTGTTGTTTCTTGGAGTCGCTCGCGTCCAGCCGCCCGACCGTCAGCGCGATCTGCTCCATGAGATCGCGCGAGGCGCTTATGATGATGGAGTTGGTGCGCGCATCCGGCACGGCCACCACGCGCGCCTGGAGGATGGCCCGCTGGCTGACTTGCTGCTGGTTCTGCTGCTGTTGCTGGAATTGCGGCCCGCCGCCGCGGTTCCGGTTGTTGTTATTATTGTTGTTCTGCGCGGTGTTCGTCGTGTCCGCGTAGAGGGATGTCAGGATGCCCGCAAGTTCCGTCGCGTCGGCGTGGAGCAGGCGGAAAATCCGCGTCTCGGTCGTCTCACTGATGTTCGTGTCGATGCGGCTCACGATCTCCGAGATGCTCGCCATCACCTCATCCGGCGCGCTGACGATGACCGAGTTGCTTTGCTGGTCCGCGACGGCCACCACGCGCGAAGCCGCCTGCCGCGCCTCGCTCGCGGGCGTCGCGGCCGCGCCGGCGTTGCCCCCGCCCCCGCCGAACATCCTCCTCGCAAACCCTCCGCCGAAAGGCGGCTCGTTGGCCTGCGACCGCGTCTGGTCGGAAGCGAAAAGCTCGGTGAGGACGCTCGCCAGTTCCTTGGCGTCCGCGTAACGGAGCGGATAGACGTGGATCGTTGAAATGCTGGAGATGGAGGTGTCCAGCGCGCGGATGATGACGGCCATCCGGTGGACATTGACCTGTGTGTCCGTCAGGAGGATGGCGTTGCTGCTTTCATTCGCGGTGATCGTCGCGTTCGGGTCGAGCAGGGGGCGGAGGTTGTCGATGAGCTTGGAAACGTCCGTGAAGCGCACGGGGATGATCTGCGTCACCATCTCGTCCTTGCGCGGGATCTGCGCGGGATCGCCGCCGGTTATCACCGGGAGGTCCTTTGTCTGCGCGTTGTCCCGGCTCTCGATCTTCAGGATGCGCCCGTTGCGGATCGCGATGAAGCCTTTGCCGAGCAGCACCGCGTTCAGGAGGTCGACCGCGTCATCGGGGGTGATCGGCTGGCGGCTTACGACGCTCACCGTGCCGGTCACGGGCACGTCCTGAACGATGATGAAGCCCGCCGCTTCGCTGAGGTAGTTCAGCACGTCCGAAAGCGGCGCGCCCTGGAAATTCAGGCGGATGTTGTTGCTTGCCGCCTTCGGTTCCGGCGACGGCGGGGGAGCGGGGCTTTCCTGCGCCGGGGCGGGCCACGGCAGCAGGAGAGCGGTGATCAGGAGGAGTATTGGGTGTGGTTTCATCGGATTTCCTTTTGGCGTCTTTCCATCATGCGTCGAATGATATCCGCCTGGCCGGGAGCGCCGGCGGAAGGAGGAGCGGGCGGTGCGGAAGGGGCTTCGGTCTTCGGGGCGGCGGCTATGGGAGCCGTGCCATCCAGCGCGAGTTGCTGGCCCACGGGGATGACGAAAGGTTTTCCCGCACGGTTGACTTCGACGTGCTCGGGGGTGATCCGCGTGACTTTCATGTTCGCCACGGTTCCGCTGACGCCCAGCACCGCGTTGAATTCGGGGCGCGATCCGCCGAAGAAGGCGAGCGCTTTCTCTTCGGTGACAAGCGTCCCCGTGACCGCCACGTAATCCGGGATGGGCGGCGCGGAGGGATGCGCCGCGACCGGCGGAAGATGCGCGGAATACGGCTGGCGTTCCGGATCGAAGATATTGCGCGTCCGCACGAGGTTGAAATTCGCATACGAGAGGTTTTTCGGCGGCGCGTCCGCATAAACAGCCAAACCCCCGAACGCCAGGATGCAAGCCAGGGCCGTCCGTTTCATCGCGCGCTCCTTTCCGGGGCGGGCAGGCGCAGAAAGCTGAACTTCGCCGTCAGGGCGATCTGCGCGCCGCGGTTGTCGCGGGTGCTGAGTTCGCATTCTTCCAGGTTAACGGGAACGTGGTCCGTCTCCATCTCATAAATAAAGCGTCCGATGGAAGCCTGGTTGCCCGTCCCGGCGGCCCTGCATTCCAGGGTTTCGTACCCTTCGTCGTGGGTCTGCCATTGCGGGGTGAGGCTCGTGAAAACGACTTCGCTGTCGCGCGCCCAGCGTTCAATGGCCTTGAACACCTGGTTCTCGGCGACGGACATATCGGGCGGCAGGTTGTTCCGCTGCATGTCGGCCCAGCGCTCGCGGATCGAGTCTTCGCGCTCGAGCAACTGGCGCCCGCGCTCCACTTTCTGCCGCAGCACCGCGATGCGATCGCCCTGCTCGCCCCAGTGCGCCAGGGCGGGCGAGAGAACGAGGCGATCCAGCAGAAAGAGGCACGCGACGGCGGCTGCTCCTATTTTCAGGTAGGTTTGCCGCCGCTCAGCCTTCATGTTTCTGCTCCCATTTATAAGTGATGGCGAACTGCACCGGGTTGTCGCCCCGCAATTGCTGGACTTGCAGCGCCGTCACGTCCGGCCGGGCGCGCAGCTTGTCGAGCAGCGCCAGCCACGCCGCGTGCGTTCGCGCGAATCCCGTGCAGGTGATCTTGTAGTTCTCCCCTATCTGGATGCTCTTCGCCCAGACATCGCCGCTTTCCGGAAAGGCCGCGATGAGGCTTTCGAGAACCTGCACGCCTTGCGGCGACGTCTCGAACCAGGGCCGGAAACGGCGGATTTTCTGTTGCAGCGCGTCAACCTCCGCGACGTTGCCCTTCATGTTATCCCACTCCGACTCGAGGCTGCTTTCGATATGCGAACGGATGAGCAGGGTCAGTATCAACAGGAGAAAAACGCCGCCCGCCGCGGCCGCGAACCCGCGGCGCCGCTTGCTGTCGAACCGCTGGAAGATTTCCTCAAACCGGTTGGTGTGCGGCACGACAAACTCGAACGGCGCGTCCTCCCGGCGCAACACCCGTTCCGCCGCCGCCGTTGCGTTCCCATCCTCGAGATCGCACTCCAGCCCCATCCGCTCGAGCCCTGCGCCCGTGGCGAAACGAAGCGTCTCCGCGATCTCCCGCGCGCCGCCAAACCGCGCCCGGGTAATCTGCTTGCGCAGCCCCTCGGGCAATCGCCCCAGGGTTATCCGTATCTCCCGGCAGAAAGATTCGGGATCAAACGGCGCGATGAGCGAGAGCGTCCGCAGGCCGGCGATCCCCCCCCCGGCGGTGAGCGCCACGTCGACGTGGTCTTCCGCCGCGAGCAGATGGAGCATCGGCTCGGCGCCGAGGCAGCCATCCAGGGCCAGCGAGATGGAAACGGCCCGGCAGCCCGCTGTTTCCAGCATTTTTTCGACCGCCTCGATCCGTTTCGCGGAGATGGCGGCCAATGTGGCGCGGCGCGTCCCATCCGGCGCCTGATACGTCGAAAAACCAAAACGCAGGTCGGATGCCGGGATGGAAAATTCGCGTTCCGCGCGCAGTTCGAGATAGCCGCGCCAGTCGTCATCTCCGACCTCGGGCACGTCCGTTGACGCGGTGAGCGCCCACGAAGGGGGCACGCGGACCGCGCAGCGCCGCTCGCGGATGCAGGCCTCGGCAAGCGCCGCGCGCAATTCACTCCCCACGCGCTCCGGGTCTTTCAAGACCTCCTCCGCGCCGGCGGGGAGAGCCGCCGACTGGGCGAACCCTTCCCCGCGCCCGACGACGACGCACGCGAGCCTGCTGAACTCGATGGTGAGAGACAGCAACGAGCGCGGTTGCAGCCGCTTTTTCAGTTCCGCGAGGTCCAGATTCATTGCATGACCTTTGCCTGCCCGAGGTTTTGAAGCGCGGCGGGGCCGAGCGCCCAGCCGAGCGAGGCGAGATTGCGCCGATAGACGATCTGCGGCGCGCCCGTGCTGGAGTCGATGACAAACAGCGTCCGCCTGTAACCGCGTCCGTAACGCCCGACCGCCCCCACGTCCGCCGTCCACTGGAAGCTCTGCGTGGTGAGATACGGCCCCGCTTGAACGGACGCCGCGGTTCCAAGGATCGGCGAGACCCACGCGAGATTCGTGTAAGGCGCGGCCTGGTTCTGCCGGGCCGAGACCAGTTGCGTCGCGAGAGCCTGCGTGATGCCCGGCACGCATTGCAGGACGGCCGCGCTGGCGGTGTTCACGTCGATCAAGCCGGTTTTGAAAGTCCCGCCGCCCATCGTCAGTTTCGGAGTCACCTCATCCAGTTCCGCCTCGGTCAGCCCGCCGCGGATGTAAAACTCCAGCACGCTGCGCACGGAACCGCCGCCCAGGCGGCGGATGATCGCCTGCGCCCGGCTGGAACCAAAGGCGCTCGTCAACACCGGAAGCAGCGCGGCGGAGGATTGGGTCACATCCGCGCGGCGGGTTCCATCCGGCAGCGTGTTCGGTTCGCGGCTGAAGACGGTGACGTATTCGAAAAGCCCGGGATTGAAGTTCCCGCCGCCGCTGTTCTCGCCGGCGTCGAGGACGTGGTTCAGGTTCAGGTCGTCGCCGTAAAGGATCGCCGGATCGCCGCCGTTCTCTTCGTTCACCTGCGCCAGTTCGTCGACCGACTCGAACGGCCCGCCCTTCGAAGTCGAAGCGGTGGCGCTCGTGGCCGCATTCGCGGAGCGCCACGACACGATGGCCTGCGCGAGGTCGGGCGTCATGTTCGGCAGGTTCTCGAGCATCGCCACGCTGGCGGTGTTCAGGTTCAGCTTGGAGGCTTCATCGACCAGCCCGAAAGAGGGCGCGTCCGTCGCGGAGGAGGAAAGCGGCTCGCCGATGAACCAGAACGCGGCGTCGCCCACGGGCACGGCTTCGCTTTGGTAATCCGAGGAATCGGGCAGATAACCGGGCGTATCCGTGTTCGCCATGAGATACTCCGCATAGCGCACCGCGCCCTGGATCGCCTGCTCGGCCTCGCGGCCCGCGAGCGCCGTTTCCTCGCCGCGATACGCCATCACCATGGAATGGCCGAAGACGATGGTGAGGCTGACCAGCCCGAGGCAAACCACGAGCACGATGATGAATACGGAGCCGCGGCGCTTGTCGGGAGTCTTCATTGGGGCGCGGCTCCGAAAGCGAAGTTTGATCCCGAGAGAAACGGCGCGGTATTCCACGGCACGAGTATTTCCAGGGGCGCGGAAGAGGGAGCCTGCCGGATGTCCACGCGGACGGCCACGGGCAACACCGCCGCGCTGGAACCGCTGGCCGCCGCCGTGCCCGTTGTTTCTGCGTTCGTGCCGCCGAGCATCCAACTCCCCTGCCACTCGGAGCCGTCATAGAACGAGACCTGCATGGAACTGACGCCTTGGAGGATGCGCTCCCGGTGCACGACGTTCGGCACGGCGTCCAGCAAGTCGCGCGTCACGACGCGCACAAGCGTCCCGGCGTTGTTCGCGGTTCCCTCGTCCCTGGTGATGTAGTACTCCACCTGCTGGACGTCGCCGTAGATTTCCTTCGTCGTGTCCTTCCCGGTCGTGGTCGTCATTTTCAAGTAACCGGGAAAGCCGGAGCCGCCGCTCGACGTGCTGCCGCCCTCGAAATCGGCCGCGAGCAACCCGCCCGAGAACAACGCGTTTTCAAGGTCGTTGCGAATGACGCCCGCGGCTCGCGTCCTGGCGCGGACATCGCGGATGCGCGCCGTGGCGCTGTCGCGCATCTTGATCGCCCGCTGGAAGAGACCGTAGATCGCCGCCAGGATGAGCGCCGCCGCGATGGAGGCGAGCATGATCTCTATGAGCGTGAATCCGGAGCGGTTCATTGCGTGGCGGTCTCGGGCTGCAGCGTCTCGGAGCCGGTTACAAGAGTGGCGAGGCGGACGTTGTGCTCCTTCCCCTGGACGGGGAAAAACACCTCCATCGAAAGCTCCGTCATGGGATTCGACGTGTCGCCTTTCCAGCCGGTCTGATTCATCTCCCACCGGTAGCCGGGCCATTCCGCGCCGAAGTCGCCGCGCGTGGCGCCGGAGGAAGCCCAGGCGTCATCCAGGAGCATCTCGTTCATCTTGTTCTCGGCGAGTTCGTTCGCCACGGCGCTGCGCTCGGAAAAAACGGAGAGCCGGTTGGAGAGCGAAAGCCCGCCCACCACCGCGGGAACGAGGATCGCGAGAAACATCAGCGCCGCGAGGATTTCGACGAAGGTGAACCCGCCCGCCGTCCGCGTCACTTCGCCTCCTTCGCGATTTCGTAGCCCAGGCCGTCCTGCGTGCGCGCGACGGTCATCGTGGAGTTCCACCTGTTCGCGATCCGTATGGAGTCCACGCCTCCGTCCGCGTCCATGTTCCCGTCCGGCGCGAACCGCGCGGCTTCCACGCGTCCGTCGCGCGCGTCGGGCGTTTTTTCGAGATCGAAATGGATGTCCCCGCCCAGCGCGTAGTGCTTGCGGCGGACATCGCCGGGGACGAAACCGGGCTCCGCGTCCACGCCGAAAACCCCGCGCTCCGGCTCGATCCATACGGACATCGGCGCGCCTTCGGAGACGGCTTCGTCGCGCCCGTACTCGGTCACCGCGAGGAGGCGGGCGGCTTCCTGTTCGAGGTTGCGCTGCCGGAACGACCGCGCGATGGACGGCACGGCGATGGCCATGACCACCGTCAGGATGACCATGACCAGGATCAGTTCGACCAGCGTGAACCCCCGCGTCATTTCTTGCCCGTATCCCAATTGGTGATGTCGTCATCCGTGCCCGCGCGTCCGTCGGGGCCGTTGGACATCAGGTCGTAGCCGCTGGCGTTATGCTTGCCCGGGTTTTCATAGACGTAGGGACTGCCCCACGGGTCGAGCGGAACGCCCTTCTTGAGATAAGGCCCCTTCCAGCCCTGCGCGTTCGCCGGTTGATCGACGAGGTCGTTCAACGCGCCGGACTTGGGGAAGTAGCCGTTATCCACCTCGAAGGCGTCCAGCGCCAGTTCGATGCTGTTGATCTGCGATTGCGCGGCGGTGACCTTCGCCTGCTGGCTGCGGCCCGCCATCTTCGGGATGACGATGGCTGCGAGCGTCGCAAGGATGACGAGCACGAGCAGCATTTCAACGAGCGTGAACGCGTGGGTTTTGATTGAGCGTGGTTTGTTTTTCATAGTCATTTTATATAGTCCTGGATTGTAAAGATGGGGATGACCATCCCGATGAAGATGACCCCGATGAAGCCCGCGATGAGGAAAAGCATGAGCGGCTCGGCCATGGCGACGGCGGTCTTCATCTGGCGGTCGAGCACTATCTCAGTGACGGTCGCGAGGCGCACCAGTTCCTGGTCGAGCCGCCCGGTCTCCTCCGCCACCGAGATCATCTCCAGGCTCGAACCGGGAAAGAGCGCGCGGCAATCCGCGAGACTGGCGGCCAGCGGCTCGCCTTTCTTGACGCGCTCGGTCGAGTCGGCGACGAGGTCGATCAACACCTGGTTTCCCAGCGAGCGACGCGCCACGTTCAAGCCGTTCACGAGCGGCACGCCGACTCCGAGCAGGGTGCCGAGCATCCGGCAGAACCGCGCCATGGCGATCTGCGCGGCCAGCGGCCCGATGACGGGCGCGCGGAGGATCGCCATCTCGACGGCGCGCCGGCTGCCGTCCCGCCGGAGCCAGGTCCGCCCGAAATAGAACGCCGCGCCGATCCCGGCCACGACGAAGAGGCCGTAGCGGCGGACGGCCTCGCTGACGCCGACGATGACCTGGGTCAGCAGCGGGAGCGCCGCGTCGAAGCCTTCGAAGAGCGTCTGGAAACGCGGGATGAAAAAGACGAGCAGGAAGATGACGACGCCGATGGCCAGGACGAGCAGCACGGCGGGATACATGAGCGCGGCGACGACCTTGGCGCGGAGTTCCTTTTCGCGCGCCTGGAAATCGGCGATCTGGGCGAGCACGACGTCCAGGAAACCGCCCGCCTCGCCCGACTCGACCATGGCGATGTAGACGCGCGGGAAAACATCCGGCGAGCGGCTCATCGCCTCGGCGAGCGGCACGCCGTCTATGACGAGATCGTGCAGTTCGCGCCACTTCGCGGCCGCGGCCTGGTTGGAGCATTCCTTGTAAAGAATCGTGAGCGCGCGGCTGAGCGGCACGCCCGCCGTCAGGAGGCTGGAAAGCGAGCGCGTGAAATCCTCCAGCGCGGCGAAGGGGACGCGCTTGGAAACCCACCCCGCGGGAAGCTTCAGCCCGGGGTTGGCGCCGGCGGGCGCGGCGGTCGTCTCCGCGATGCGCAGCGGCTTCAGACCGCGATCCTCGATCATCCGCATCGCGTCCTGCCGCCCCCCGGCGTCAACGCGCCCCTGGGTCACGGCTCCGTTCGCCTGCAGCGCCCTGTATTCAAAGACCGGCATATTCGTTCTCGTCCTTGGAAACGCGGAGCACCTCCGCCGGCGTCGTCGCGCCTTCGATCACGACGCGCCAGCCGTCCTCGATCAACGTGCGCATCCCGTCCTTGCGCGCGGCTTCCTTTATCTCCACGCTCGAACCGCCGCGGAGCAGTATCTGGCGGATGCCGGTTGACATCGTCATCAATTCGAAGAGAGCGCGCCTTCCGTTGAATCCCGTCATGCGGCAAGCCTTGCAGCCCGTCGTGCAATAAATCTTCGCGCCTTTCAACGCCGGAGTCCGCTCGCGCAAGGCGGCGACGCGCGCGCTGCGGTCCTCCTTCTTGCACTCCCCGCACAGCACGCGGACGAGGCGCTGGGCCGCGACCGCTTCCAGCGACGAGGCGACGAGATACGGCTCGACCCCCATGTCGACCAGCCGCGTCAACGCGCCCGGCGCGTCGTTGGTGTGGAGCGTGGAAAAAACCATGTGCCCCGTGAGCGAAGCCTGCACCGCGATCTGCGCCGTTTCCTGGTCGCGGATTTCCCCCACCAGCACGACGTCCGGGTCGTGGCGCAGGATGGCCCGCAACCCGCGCGCGAAGGTCAGGCCAGCCTTCTCGGCGATCTGTATTTGGTTGATGCCCTTGAGCTGGTATTCGACCGGGTCTTCGATGGTGATGATCTTGCGCGTCGCGTCGTTTATCTGGGTCAGAGCGCTGTACAACGTCGTCGTTTTCCCGCTGCCGGTCGGCCCCGTGACGAGCGCGATGCCGTGCGGCATCCCGAGGACGCGCTCGAAAAGCCGCCGGTCGCGATCCGCCATACCCAAGCCTTCAAGGCCGATCAAGCCCGCGTCCTGGCGCAAAAGACGCATGACGACCGCCTCGCCGTGCAGCATCGGGATGACGGAAACGCGGATGTCGACCTCGCTGTTCTTCACCCGGATCTTGATGCGCCCGTCCTGCGGCACGCGCTTTTCGGCGATGTTCAGGTTGCTGAGAATCTTGATGCGCGAGACGATGGCCGGCTGGAAACGCTTGATCTGCGCGGGGACGGGCGCTTCCTGGAGCAGGCCGTCGATGCGGTACCGTATGCGCAGTTCGTGCTCGAACGGCTCGACGTGGATGTCCGAGGTGCGCAGCGAGATGGCGTCGCCGAGTATCTGGTTTACGAAACGGATGATCGAGGCGTCCGCCGCGGCCTTGTCGAGATCGCCGCTGTCCTCGTAGTCGTCGGCGACGACCTGGAAGGCGTCCTCCTCTTCGAGAAGATTCAGCGTGTCGGCGCCGACGCCCAGGTGCTTCTTTATCTCGCGCTGCAACGCCTCGCTCGGCGCGAGCACCGGGCGCAGGCGCAGTTCGGTGAACGGCTTGAGGCTGTCGAGGCCCGGCTCCCCGAAGAGCCTCCCGACGGCCACGTCGACGAAGCCGTCCTCCTCCTTCAGCGGAAGGAGTTCCTCCTTCAGCAAAATGCGGGCGGGGAAACGCGCCAGCAGCGCGCGCTCCGGCTCGCAATGCTCGAGCGGCGTGTAGCCGAGGCCGTATTCGCCCGCCAGCCATTGCAGGACTTCCTCTTCCGTCTCCGCGCGCGCCTTGCCTTGGGCGCAAAGGCGCTCCAGCGCTTCCGCGTCGACGGCGGAAAGCTGGCGGCTCTCCACCATCCGCTTCGGGAGGTCGGAGGATATTGCCGGCGCGGGGGAAGCCACGGGTTTAGGTTACTCCAGTATACCCATCAGCACGAGGGTCGCCTCCTGGCGCTGAGTGAGCACTTTGACCAGATCCTGCCGCGCCTGCTCCAGTTCGCCGGCGCTCTTTTTGCGGGCGGCGCGCAACGCCGCGAGCTTCGTCTGGATGTCGGCCGGCGCGGAACTGTCGGACGCAAGCGCGTTCCGAAGGGCTTCCGTCTCGGGAGAGCCGTTCCGGTTCCCGCCGCGATTATCCGGAGGCGGAGGGCCGCCCGCGCCAGGGCCGCCGGGGTTTCCGCCGGGGCCGCCGCCCGGGCGATTGCCGCCCCTGCCTCCGAAACCAAAACCGCGGGGATTCGCCTCGCGCATCTTGGTTTGAACCTTCTCCAAAAGCGGCTGGATGACGGCCCACTCCTCATCCGTGGCCTTTAGCTCCGCCTTGAGGTGTTCGTTCATCCGCTGGCGAAACTGCTCCATGCGATCGGCGGCAGACGGCGCCGGTGAAGCCGCCGCGCCCGGCGTGCTCGCCACGCTCGTAGCGGGCGAGGCGCCCTGGGCAAAAAGGCTGGGACTGGCAAGGGCAAGCGCCAGCGCGGAAGCGGCGGCGCACGTTTTGAAGTTGGGAATTTTCATCCCTCTCTTCTACAACGCGAATGTTAAGCCCGTATTGGGAGGGAGAAGGAAAATTGTTAAGAGTTCGTTAAATCCCGCGCGCGCCCGGACGCGAAAGAGGCGGCCCCGCGTTTGCAAACGCAGAGCCGCCTCAATTAAAAACCCGGAGGCCGGTTCTTACCGCCCTTAGTTAGAACTTCACGATAAGGTCGAAGTAGTAGAACGAGTAGTTATGCAGCGGGTCGAGCGCGAAGGCATTCGACGGCCCGCCCGTGCCGACGGCTGAGTCGGAGCGCTGAGCATAGTTATAAGAAAACGCTCCCGTCACCGAGTCCGTGAAGTTGTAAGCCGCCGTCACCACGGGGCCGTTCATGTTCAGGCGTCCGTCAAACACGTCGTTATCCACGAGGTTCGGATCGAGCGCATACTGGTCGCTCTGTTGGTAATAGGCCTTGATGAGCCAGTTCCCCTTCTTCTTGAGCGATCCCACGCTGGCGCCCACCTGGTAGGCGGTGTTCTGGTCACCCTGGTCCGGATGCCCGGCCTTCTTGGCGCGATCATGAGCGTCGATGTTGATCGCGAAATCGCCAAACACGCTGAGCGGCAGCTTAAACAACTGGAAGTCGAGTTCCGCCGGGATGTCGATGACGGCCAGATCGTTTATGCCCGTCTGGTTAAATCCGACGAACAGAGCCGGAGTCGAACCCGTCGATGGGATGACCTGCGGACCGTCGCCCTGGAAGTTGGACGTCGAGAGGCTCGTCGTATGTCCCGTGTAGTTGTAAAACGTGGGAGCGACCTGCAAAGAGACCGTCTTGCTGAAGTTGACCTTCGCGCCGACCTGCCATGCCAGCAGGAACGTGTCCGACTTGTCGGCGGTGGGCGTCCCGTCCGCGCCGCCGAGCACGCCAAAGGAGTTATTCGGATTGTTATCCGCGTAGTCGAACTGCCCCAGGTTTGAGAACAGGTCGATGGAGAAGTCGTCCTTCCACGATTTTGCAACCACGCCCGATTTGCCATCGCCGGCTTTGGAGTCATCGGGGTCGCCGAAGGGCCGGATAGTGAAGCGGACCTGTTCGGCAAAGCCCTCCGGATTGATATCCGGGTCCCAGGTCATGGGGGTCGTAATGAGCGGATTCGGCATCTTGCCAGCCGTCAACGTAAGCCACGGCGCGGGCTTATATTGCATGTAGAGCTGCCCGAAGAACGCGGTGTAACCATAGTTCACCGCCGTTATGGCGGAGGAGGTTTTGGTGGCGGTAAGAACAGTCCCGGTCGTGGTCTTGACAGACGCAACCGCTTTCCCGGATGTCGCCACCCCTGCCTTGACGGAAGTCACCACGGTCTCGGTCGTCGGCGTAACCACCGTCACAGCCTTGCCGCTCGTCACACCGCTTATAAACGTGCCGGAAACCGCATTCGCTTTTCCAAACGCCGGAACCTGGCCTTCCGTCACGTTGGTGGAACGGGGATCATTGGACGTCTCCAGGCGGACGCCGACAAGCCAGTTATCCGTCAAATGCCACTCCGCGCCGAGGCGCAGGCGGAGCCTGAAACGGTCAACCTGTGAATGGTCGCGACCCGATTTCGGATTGACTCCGCCGGGGCCCGAGTCGTTCGTCGCTCCCGCTTCGTTGATGGCGAAACGTTGCCGGATGTCACCGTAAATCTTCAACTCGGTGACTGGCGTGGCAATGTTAAACTTTGAAGCAGGCTCGGAGGATTCTTCCTTTTCGATGTCGGCGCGGGCCTTTTCCGCCTCCTGGTCGGAGATGACGTGGTGCTTCACGAGCAGGTCGAGCACGGGATCGGCCTCCTGCGCGTGGGCGGGCCGGGCGGCGCCAAACAGCAGCCCGGCGCTCAAGGCCGCGGCGAGAACGCCGCCACGACTGAACGGGGACAGGGATGGATGGAATGCTTTCATTTTTTTCCTTGGGTTTAAGAGGTTCATTTACACTACTGGGTTGGTAGGGTTGTGAGAGATAGCAACTCTTCCGCCCGGCGCAACACAAATTTTGATATTTTTTTCGGGGCGTCCGAAAACGTCGCCGCCCGGCAGGGATGCTTCCATTCTTGGTTGGGTTCTCATTTCCTTTTTGTTCGCGGTCAGAAAATCAGTTTGGCCGGAACGAGTCTTTCTATTTATTGTAACGATCCTGAGTAGATTTGTGGCAATCGCGTTAAGGACGTGGGGCGTTGACGGACGCCCGGATTGTGCGAGCCTTCCCCCGTGAAGAACAATGCGGCTTTCGCCCTTATTTTGCTGGCATTTGCAGGGTTCGCGCGCGCTTCCGACATCGACATCGTGAGCGCGAACACCCCCCAGACCTACGCCCTCAGCTCGATCGTCTGGAAGCAGTTGCGCTGGGCGCCCGCCGCCGGCGCGCTGGTCGCCTCGATCACCTTCAGCAATTACGAATACTCCTCGCGCTTTGACCAGCGCGACGAACAGCGGTTCGATTTCGCCTTCCCCGGCATAACGCTGGATCGCGGAAGCGGGATTTTCTACGCGCGCGATTCGTCCGGCAAGAGCATCCCTGTCGCAAAGCGCACCCACGAATTGTTCTTCCCCGCGATAGCCCTGCTGCCCGGCGCACAGATCGCCATTATAAAGAACAGCGGAAAAGTGAAAGTCGAGTTGACCGCCAGTTCGCAACCGATCCCCGGTGGACGCTGGGTCGAACGATCCCGCCAGCAAATCCTGCCCGGGTTCTAACGCAACGAGGCGAGAATGGCGTCCAGCGACAGCCGCGCCCCGCAGATAACGCTGTCGGACGCGCCATAGTAAAGCGTGACACAATCCCCATCCACCAGATGCCCGTTTGTGAAAACAACATTGCCGAAAAACCCGGCCCGCTCGTATTCGGCGACGGGCTCCATGACCGGCTCCTTTGAGCGGGCAAGCACCTTCCAAGGCTCTTCGAGATCCAGCAGCAGCGCGCCGAGGCAATAGCGGTGGCCCGCATCCGCGCCGTGATAGATTTCCAACCACCCCTCCGGCGTACGGATGGGAGACGCGCCCGCGCCGACGCGAACGCCATCCCACATTCCCGGGCGCGTCCTCGCCACGCAACGATGATTCCCCCAATGAACAAGGTCGGGCGACTCCGCCAGCCAGATGTAGTTGCCGCCGATCTCGACACTGCTCGGTCGATGAAGCGCGAAATACCTGCCGCCGATCCGCTCTTCAAAGAGCGCGCAATCCTTGTTATGCGGCGGGAAGATCATCCCCGGCCTGGAAAAAGCGCGCCAATCCGCGGTAGTCCGCAGACCCACGCCAACCCCGTTGGGCGAGACCTGCGTATACGTCAGGAAGAACGTCCCGTCCATTTCCGCCACGCGGCAATCCTCGATTCCAAAAGACTCCAGCTCCCCCGCGCCAAAAAGCGGCGTATACGAAGACTCCCCGGCAAAGCGCACTCCATCGACGCTGGAGACGAGCCGAAGATGAGACAGCGTAGTCAGATAATCGACGCCGTCATAATGAACAACCCTGGGGTCCGACAGGTCCAGCTTCGGATCCTCCTTGTCGAATTCAAGAATCTCCATGCCTCCCGCCGCCGTCAGGATCGGGAAAGAAGTCTTGCCCGGCATCTGTCCGGGCCGTTCCGCCACGCGCAAGAGCAGCCATATCCTTCCGTGAAACCGGAAAACGCCGGGATTCAGGAGACACTCCACCGTCATCCCCGGCGTGCTTGGAAGAACATCCCCCGGCGCGAGAATGGGATTTTCAGGAAACCGTAGAGCGAGATCCGCCATCAGGAGTGGTCGGGCTGGTGGGATTTGAACCCACGGCCTCTGCGTCCCGAATGCCATTTGGCCGTTTTGGACGCATTTCGGCACCAGGGGACATAGGTGGACAATTTGCGTAATTGATTCGTAAAAAGCAACTTACAGATTATTTCATTTGGTCGCGACTGGACATGGTAGGACTGGATGTTTTTCACCGGGTGCACCTGCGGGTGCACCTAAACCCGCCAATCGAGATCGACACTAACCCGCGTCGCGTATCATCGCAAATAGGCACGGTGAGATACTTGCAAGGCGGAATCACCCACCAAGATGTACGTCAACATTGCGCTCCCGGTGAAGCAAAACCCAATCGCCGTTTTCCTCTAGCGCTTCTTTTCCCAAATCAAAAATGGTCTTTATTGCCAATTCGCGATCATTTGTCGCCAATGCCTTTTTAAGGCATTCAGATCCCCGCCTGAATAAACTCTGCATTCGTCGGTACTGCTTTTCTTGTTCGCCAACCGCCATCTTCAAAGAATACGCAGTTATGGCACCCGCCGTCGCCCAGAGAATGGCCATTCCAATTAAAATCAAGCCGTGCAATTCCATTTTATAACGATCAGGCAACCCGTATTGCCAGGGATGGCTTGAAAGAGCCAGATTAAATCGCCGTCCGAAGCCACCAATTAAAAGAGTGGCTGACGCGATAGCCATGGTTAAAAGCAGAATATAGAATGTACAGCACTTTTCAATTTTCTGGCGTCGCTGGTCTCTTTCTGACACCCTCTCAAAAAATCTAAATTGATCTTCAATCCAGCGAGATTGAACGATATCCAACCGCTCGTTCTCTCGCGGTGTCGTCGTCGCCGCAGCGCTCCAAACACGAATTGCGTTCCTGATCCATCCTAACTCCGTCTTTTGCTTTCTGAGGTAATAATCCGCTACTTGCTGTTTAAGGCCCGCAATACGCCAGAATATTTGTAACCGCAGTCCTTCGGCCAAGGCACGGTAGTCTAAATATTTCGTCTTGAATCGTTCCGGATTTACAAGTTTATAGCTTCCATACGTCACCGCGCAAAGAATTACGTAGCAAAGCAATGCCCAAACCTGAAGCGGTTCCGGTCCATCCGCAAAACATTCAAACAAAAAGACGGCTAAAATGCCGCTGCCGAAGATGATAGCGCGCAGAGATCGTTGAGTTAACGTGCGGTAATAAATAGCTAGGGTATCCGTCAGCGCATAATAATCTATCATCGAGACCATAGAATCACCAAGTTCAATTCGGACCTCTCTTTGAAACAAATGGTCTTTATTTTTCTCGCAGTCTGCTTTTAGCGTTTTGCCATTTGTGAGGGCGTCCCTATTAAATGCATCCATCCGCCTGTAAATGTTGGCGTAGGAGTTTTCGACTGCTTTTTGAGAGTGATTTGGACAGCCCCGTTCGCAAAGGCTGTACGGTTTTCCCACAGGCTCGGGATTTCCGATCCTGGGTGTGACGACGTGGAGCACAGGCCCCGTTTCTGGAAAATCAATGGGGTGGTTTGAATCGATATCTCCGCTGAGTTGCATATGCACGACGGATGATGTGCCTCCCACGAGGCCGCTGTCGACTCCGTCCCACAGCGCTATGAGAATTTGACACTGCGTAACCAAATATACAGCGAGATTTTGATATTGGAGGTTTCGCTTATGGTCTTGGGCCTTCGCGTGTTCGACGAGTGTTTCGCCTTGCACCAACGATAACGTAACGATTCTGCTCGCATTTTGAAGCAGTGCTTTAAATTCATCGCGGGATTCGTTCGTTTTGAAATCGCATTCGTAAAGGGATTTTTCCATTGGCAAACACGCTACGACGGGAATATTGAATTCCAAGGCGACCGACGCCACGAGACGGTCTGCACCTTCTGCCAAAGCAGACATCAGTTGGAACGGAGTAAAGGGGTAGTCTTTTTCGAGTGTATGAAAAATAGTCCGGACCTGTTGTTTCAGTGGTTTGTGATCTTCGCCGCGCAAATCACGATGGCCTGTGACCGCCAAAACGAGGGGAAGAGGCCCCTTTTCGTCGCGTTTATTCGGGGGATCTGAAAGCATCGACGTTACTGTTATCCTCAGACTCGGAAAAAGCCGAAGAATTCGATTCTTTTCCGAGGGGGGTTAAGACGTTTGCGAAAAACTTCGTCGCGTACATTTGCATGCCGATACTTGATTCAGGCTTTAACAACGCCGATACAGCCCTCAATGGGCCTACAGGGACTGGTTATTGACCCGAAACAAAGGAGCTTTTCTTCCCAAGGGAAGCAATTCCTTTTTGCCTCGCTTACAAAAGACGAGACGGAGACTCCCATTATAGGGCGAAAAAAAGAGGTGAAAAAGCACCCTTAATCTCACAGATTCTCCTTTGGAGCCGATGTCTGCATTGCCTCGGCCATCTTCTTCGCGAGCATCGTCGTGTTTTCATCCGTCAGACGCTTCCGAAGATCCCAGACGGCGCAGATAGAGGCAATGAACCAAAGAGGGATTCCGATGGGAGCACCAATCATACTCGCAATGCAAACGAGGGCGACGAGGCAACTGATTGTCGTCAGGACGCCCGCGATCCAGCGGCCTTTGATGAAGAAATACAGAGGAGGAAGGACTATGGCGACAAGGTAGATCATACGTTTGTGAGGTTTCGGTTGATGCCGTTTTGCAGCGATTTCCAAGAATACTGACTGGGGGTATATTCGACATCAAGAAATTTCTGCCGCGCTGAAAATGGAGCGCGCCAGCGCACCCCCTCACTTCGGGCCATCGGGCAGAACATCCGGTCAGCCCGTCTTCGGGCGGGTTTGACCCAGGAATGCGAGGCAGGACTTTGGGGAATCCGCCCGCAGAGCGTGAGCAATATCGAGCGCGGACGACACCCTTTTGGGTGACCACATTCGCTGAGATTTCGCAGTATCTTGGGACGAGTGCCGATGATTTCCGCTCGGCCTTCAACGCCCGAACAAGAGAGGCGCGAGGATCAAGGAAGGATTAGCAAGGCGGCGGAGCCCGTCGGTGCCTTGAGCCGTTTTGTCCTCTGACTAGCGCCCTGACCGTCCCCTGGCCACCCTTTGGATAAAATAGACACCATTTTCCAACTGGCTCCCCAACTGGCTCTAATTAATCGACTTCGTTGGAGGAATCGCTTGCCTTTTCTTCGGAGCGAAGAGTAAATGTTGAAGATGCACGCGAAACAAATTTGTATTATGACATTAACGTTAATGGTTCGGTCGAGCTATGCCGATATCGTGGAAGTTACAAAGACCGAGCAATCGACAGGATTCAATCAAATGGTTTCGATGACAACGAAAAAGATCAAAGGCGATTTCATTCGGATTGAGACGAGAAGCGACCCTGAGAGGCCCACTGGCATGGAGGTTCACATCGAAAACAACAGGACAGGCGAGGACATTATCCTCTGGCCCGTTAGCAAAACCTATAAAGTCAAGCGGAAGAGCGATGAAAAGGAGGGGATGGAAATGACGGTGCAGAGTCTCAAAAAGACCGGGGTGATTACGGCCGTGAGGCCCTTGCTTGAGCCCACCGGCAAGTCCGAGATGATGAATGGATACCAAGCAGATATCTACACGTGCGCTATCCCTTCGCGTACGAGCACTTATTGGTTAGCCCAGGATTTGGCGAAATTTGTTCCCTTACTGGCCGCTTCGCATAAGCTGACGAACACCCCCATCGAAAAACAATTGCCCGATCCCGCCACCTTTCCGGGAGTGCCGGTGCATACGGTTCTGGAGCAATCCATTGGCGGATTGAAGGTAACCGTCACGACCGACTTGGTTTCGCTGAAGGAGGAGAATCTCAGTGATTCAGAATTCCAGGTGCCGCCAGATTACAAAAAAGTGAAGTAGGAGGCCTATCTCCCTGACGGTTCGCCGCCGATCAGTCCGTCTTCACTCAACCGCCACGGGTCCCTTTGCCGGACGAGGGCGCTGATCTCCATTGGGGATCGCATCTCCAGAGGCAGGCGAATCACGATGACCGCTCCGATGCCTTCATCCGTCCTGATAGCGGCTTCCCCGGATTCACTGGCGATGGTTAAAATAGAATGTTCGTCCGGGCTAAATGTGGCTTTCAGGCCCGAGAATCGAGCGAGCTGTTCAGCATGAAGAACGTCCCATATGACGACGCCCTCCGGCGTGGCGGTCAAGGCGAGGGCACCATCCCGGCTAAGTTCGAACGAATCTACGAAAGTGGCTCCGCATTGAAGAGTGGCCAGCAACCGCCCGTCGTGCGCGGCCCAGATTTTGGCTGACCCATCCCCTCCCGCTGAGATTACGCGCGAACCATCGGTGTTGAAACTCGCGTCCAGCATCGCAAAGGAGTGGCCCGCGATGTCCGCGATCAGTTTCCCGCTTTTCACCTCCCAAACCTTTCCGGATCCCCCGTCTATCGTAAAAATGAATTTCCCATCCGGGCTGAAAACCGGCGCGCCCGTCTGGTTGGGTCCTTTTCCGGATGAGAGCAACCTCCCGGCCATCTTACCCGACGCGGCATCCCAGAGGATGACCGTATGGTCTGGGGCGACCGTGGCGATTTTTTTTAAATCCGGGCTGAATACGGCATCGGTAGCCAAGTGTTTGGCAGCGTGGAGGGAAAGAATGGTGCGGCCGCTGCCGGAATCGTAAATGACGGGATCGAAATCTTTGGCGGCTACGATGAACTTCGAGCCATCGGACGAGAAATGGACGGCTGTGCCGTCGACGGTAGCGATGACTTGGCCGCTCGCAGCATTCCAGAGGCGAACGCGGTTATGGCCCACGGCGGCAGCGAGGCGGCCTCCATCCCGATTCATGGCGAGCCGCAGCACGTATAAATCCGGTGTGGCGATCCTGCGCATCAGCCGGTTCGTTTCGGCGTCGAAGATGCAGATGGTGTCGAAACTCGCTGTCACGATTTGCCGCCCGTCTCTGCTATAAAAAGCCTGCGACACAGGCTTGTCCGATCCGCCGCTGGGAAGCCGGTCCGGCATGTTTGGGTTCCAGAGTGACACGATGCCCGACCCGCTCAATGACGCGATCCAGCAACCATCGCGGCTGATGTCGAGAATGCTCACGTCACTCTTCAAAGGGCCGGCCTGTCCTTGGGGCTGAAGGGTAAAAAGTGGGCTTCCGGTGGCGGCGTCCCAGATGCGCGAAGTGCCGTCCCAACTCGTGCTGATGATCCGGCGTCCATCCGCTGTCACCCGCGCGTTGGTAACGGTGTCCGTATGCCCGCTTAGTGTAGCAACGACTTTTGGTGAGAGGGCGTCGCGAATGATGACGGTATTGTCCGGCCCCAACGAAACAAACAGCACCTTATCACCGTTCTCGCCGAAAAACGCTTGGCAAACGCGTTCCGATGAATTGTTCGTAGCGACCTTCCGGCCGCTGGCGCAATCCCAGACCACGACATCTCGATGGAAGGTCGTGGTAACCAAGTGCTTAGCGTCAGGACTCAGAACCGCATCAAGCACGCTGTCCCCGGCATCCAAAGAAAGAAGGGCCTTTCCAGTTTGCGCGTCCCAGATTTTGACAGAGCCGTCCGTGCTGGCGGTCACGATGCGGGAGGCGTCGCGGCTGAAAAAAGCAAGAACGACGGAAGCTTCATGGCCACGGAGAGTCAGCAGCAGCGAACCGGTTTCCGTATCCCAGACCTTCGCGGTATTATCCACGCTCGCCGTGATGGCGCGACGGCTATCTGTGGAAAAACGGGCGCTTTTAATGTCCATCTCGTGGCCCTGGAGTCTTTGCAGAATGCGGCCAGTTCCCGCATCGAGGATCCATGCATTTCCCTCGTAGCTGGCGATGACGCGGCGCCCGTCGAGACTCAATGCCAGATGCTGGATCGAAGGCAGCGCGGGGTCCAACGGGACGACGGTCCGGCCGGTTGCCACGTCTCGAAAGGCCGCAGTCCCATCCGTATAGGAAACCAGCAATCGCTTTCCATCCGGGCAGAAGGATACGTTTTTGATGCCCTTGCCATTCCCCGAGAAAGAGGTACTCTTCGCATCCAGCGGCTCCGTAGCACGCGCCAGCAAGAAGCGCAACGCCGGCCGAGTATCGCCCAAGGAGTAGGCTTCACTCAGATAAGGTAGAGCTCGCAGCCCGTCCCCTGCTAGAAGTTGCTGCCGCCCGTGATCGATGTCCCGTTCGATCAGTGCCGCACGAGCCTGGCGGATTTTTGCCTGTTCCTGGATCTCCCAGAGACTGAGACCGGCAAGGCAAACGACTGATGCCAAAGCGCTCCATTGCAAGCGACGCCGCTGGGTGCGCCTGCGTTCCCGCTGCCTGAGATCGTCGTAATTGACACCCAAGATGCCGGCAATGAGCTTGAGTCGGGCGTTCGCACGCCCATCTTGACCCGGGCGCGCATCTGCGGCGATGGGTTCGGAGCGCTGATCCGTCAGCCGTCCATCCGATCCAAGGTGGTAACGGAGCGCCTCCCCAAAACATTCCTGCGACTCGCTTTCCGGGCGGTCTGCTGCGTTCGGTTCGCCGTCCACGATGAGGCAGAGCACGCGGTCTTCGCGGCCAAAGGACTTAAATTGAAGAATCTCTTCTTTAACCCATCTCGAATGCGCCGAGCGGGGAGAACAGATAACGATGAGAAATCGCGACTGCCGAAGCGCTTCTCTTAACTGGGCTCCAAGATCGGCGGACGTCGGCAACTCCTCGCGATCCCGGAAGACCGGAAAGATTCGCGGGGGCACTTTGCCGTGGCGTGACGCCGTTCCGACCAAACGTCTCGGAACGCGATAGGTTTCCAAAGCGCGGTGCAACCAATCACCCCAGGTTTTGTCCGTATGGCTGTAGCTGATAAAGGCGGCGTATTTGAAGTCCCCGTTGATTTGCGGCTGCGGCGTTTGAGGGAACTCCATGCTGGTCGAACTGGCGATTTCGGGCGTTAGTCTCTTTATTAAACGACAACGTAAGTTCATCTTCTGAACGCGTCGAGCCTTTCATCCTAAAACGTCGAGATTCATTCGCGCCCGCCAAGAAATCAGAACATTACAACCCTAAATTGTCACTTCGCTTTTGAGTGGGTAAAATCTCTCCTTTTTTGAAGCAGAACTCCACTCATGCATGTCCCTTGTCCAGGGTCAGGCCAGAGGGGTGGTAAAGAAGGGCCCGCGATCCCCTCGGCTGAAACACCGCTCCCGCCAAACGCCAGCCAGGAATCCCCCTTCGCAAGTTTACCACGGCGCCCAGCGAAACATTGCTCCACATACGGAGCCATTGTCGCGAGCGGAAAGCCTCAGTTTTGTGCCCAGAAAAGCACAAGACTCATGAAATTCAGAAACATCATTGGACCTCAATTGCGCAAGCTTCGCTACGCACGTCACTGGTCTCAAAGCAAACTCGCGATCAAGCTGCAATGCGCCGGATGGGATGTCTCCCGCAGCACCGTGTCAAAGATCGAAGCACGGCTCAAATTCGTTCTGGATTTCCAACTGGAGTATTTGACGAACGTAATGAATGTTGAATTGAAGGAGTTGTTCCCCGCGCAGATGGCTCGGGAAACAGTGCATGATCGACTTGAACGGCTGATGAACAGCAGGTTCTGACACTTGGTATCCCTGCAAGTCGATCCGCATGGGGCAACCCCGGGCCAGAACCTGGAACGGCAAAAAATCGTCGCCAGTGGCTCGGCATTGAAATAGCCTGGGTAAGAAATCGGGCCAGTGAACTGCCCCCCTTGGTCGCTGAATTAAATGAAGTCACCAACCATAGAATCCTCCTTCAAGCTTCTCCGCGCTATCGAGGGGCTCTTGCAGTGCGCAGAGATGCAGAGAGATGACGTCTCGGAAGCCACTCATCAACTCATCGACGGAGTCCTAGAGGCCGCCGCGCAGGTGAAAAGGGAATGCGAGTTCCCAGAACGCAGGGAGATCATTGAATTCTTCGCAAAGCGCTTTGCCGAGGAAGACCGGGAAACGGTGGTGAAGCGAATCGTGGCCTTGGTCGGCACTCTTTCCAATGAGGAGTTGTACGCCGGCTTTGAAGAAGCTCGGGAGATGGATAGCGGTCTCGACCAGGGCCGGGCGTGACCGGTTGGTCGCCCGCCTCTGCGCTCGGCTCCGTTCAAGGGCCAGATTATCTGGCGGAACCCGCCTTGGCTAGGACATCCCTACGCAAGTGCGGCGGTCCAAGCCGCTTAAAAGCCTGAGTAACTCACTCGCGGTCATCCAAGCCGCCCGGAAATACCCCGGTTCGATGTCCTTGCCGCTTCCTGCGCCATAAGACCTAGCGTCAGTGCCCTTCGGAATGAATACGCCGAATTCCGTTCGAGGAGCCTTGCATCCAGCTTCCCAAAATCCGCCCCTGCCGTGGGGCTTCCATTCAAAAAGCGCGTGAGTGTCCCACCGGGAAATTGCCACCAGGTGGGCAATTTGCATGCGCTGTGCAGTTGTGCCGCTGCTGGGCATGGGGCGTTCACCCCTTGGACGGGCATGGTTTACAAAAATGTCGTCGGTCGCCTCGTTGCCCGGATCAGATACGACCGCAGTCTATCGCAGGCGGGTCTGGCGAGAGAATTGCAGAAAGCGGGATGGGACATCAGCCGCAGCGAAGTATCCAAGATTGAAGGGCGGATACGGGAAGTAAAGGATTGGCAGATGATGTTCCTGGTGCGCGTTCTCGACGCGCGGCACGAGTCATTCTACCCCAAACTCGACGAGAAGGAACGATTCTCCGACGCTTTCCACAAACTCATGCACAAAAAAACGTCATAGCAGGTCTGGTTGTTGCCGACCAAAAGGAGGCTGCGTCTGAATTCCGCAACCCGCCGCGGCGGCTGCCATCTCCCACGCATTTCATGGATGGAATCCTTGCCGACCACCATCGCTTCTCCGCGTGAATCCTTAAGCGCCTCTTGTCTTCGGCGAGCGAGCACGGTCAAGGTGGAGATCGGCGGTGCGAAGGTGGGGGCGATTCTACCTTGACGGCGCACAGCGAGCCATATAATCGAGGCGCGATTCACGCGAACCGGTCGGCCTTTGAAAATTCGCGCGTTATGCGCTGAGAAATGAACGGCGTGATCGCCGAAACGGGATGTGGCCGCGCAGCTTGCGGAGCGGCGACATCATTCGGGGGCGGGAAGGGAGCGCAAAGTCTTTGGCTTCAGAGCGCGCCAGCCGCAACGAAGTGGTGGAGCCAAAGTCTTTGCGCAGGGGAGGAATTATTTGAAAGCTCTCCCCTGAAACATGGCTTTCGCTGCCTGTTCTATGCGTTGAAGTCCCGCTTGATCAGTAGCCCTTCCCCATCCACCGCTACTTCTTCAACGGAGCCGTCTTTGAAAATGACGCAGAAGCGGGTCTCGGAAATCCTCACGAAGCTGGTGATTTCTTGCTCGAAATAGATGTGTGAAAAGAAAGTCCCCTTAAAAGGGTCCACCAGGCAAAGGCCAAAATGATGGAAAGAGTCTTCGCCGCGGGGTACCGTCACACCCACTAAGAATGAGCTATTGTTCAAGCTATAGGCAGCCAGCGAGGAGAGCTTGTTGTGGTTTGCAACTGTGGGGTGAAATTTCTTTTCGGCTACATCGATCCAACCGACCAAGCCTTTGACCCAATCTATCAACACCACTTTGTTCAACCACTCAAATGGAACGCCACGCTGAATGTGGTAACCCTCGGAACGCTCGGGCATGGCATCCCTTTCAAAACTCTGCCAGGAATCTTTCTTCAAATCCCATAAACCAAGTCGGTCACCAGACTGACTCGGGAGCACCATCCAGCTTCCTGAAACTGCAAAATTTTCCGATTGCAACTCAAAGGAATCGACATTTCGGATTTTGCTGATTTTTCGTTCAGCAAGGTTGATATGAACAAGAATGTTCGGATAGGCGGAACCTACCGCTTCACCGGGAACATCAGGACGGGCGCACACCATTCCCCAGCGCTTCTGATGTGCGGAAGACATCGGCGTCTCCGAATTTTCCAAACGATGGTTTTTATTCTCAGTTTCCCATGAAGGTCCCACAATGATTTCTTCCCAATTAATCTCAGGATGCCGCTTGATAAGATGCGTCCGGAAAAGGAGCTTTCCGGTTGCCTTGCAAACTTCATCCAGGACAAAACCTTGACGAGGTACCCACAATACCTCCGCATCAAGAAGAGGTATGCCGCTATATTTCCCAAGGAGGTCAACCTCTCCATCGATGGTGCCCCTCACGAGATCGGGTCCATCAAGCTTTAGAATTTCCCACTCCAGCGAATCGTAAAAAAACTCGTGCCAATCAGGATTGCGATCCTGCTGGCTCACTGCCACTTCGCGTAAACCCACAGCGACAGGCAACGGGTCCAGTTCTTCATTCAGCGAGAATCTTGGGGTGTCCATTATCACGTCTGAACTAACAGATCGGCAAAGATCCACCACACTGAACGCTTCGGTATCGGTCCGGACCATTAGAAAGCGTCCGTCGATTGTGAAAACCAGGCATGGAGTTGGACCAGGAACCTCAGCGCCGGCTTTGCACAGAACGTAGCCAATCAATTGACCAACCTGGACATCAAATACTCGCAGTTCGCCATTCCTCTCCAAAATGGCGAGCATACGGCCGTCTGCCGAAAAGGCCGCCACCGCCTCCGCTGAAACATCCGAAAAGCGTCTAAATACCTTTCCGCTGGAAAGCTCATAGAGTTGCCTACGGAGGTAAAAAAAGCGACCGCTCGGCGAAATGATGAAGTTCCTCGGTTTGTCGTCCGATTCAGGATAGTTTCGAATGGCCGACCATGACGCTTGCCCGCGATATTGGAACTCCGCGATTGGAGTCCAAAGCTCGAAGCTTCTGTAGTCCAGAAAGACAGCGAATGCACCGAACTCTGTCAGTCTCGCACCGATAAGCTCCTCCCCGGTGGGCGGATCGCAAAGCGCCACGTTTTTGGCCATGTCTATGTAGTGGTAACGGGGGCCACAAATGGCGTGAGTGAATTCGGGGTTGACAGCGGCTAAATTTGACTTTTCCGGGACATTGAGGTCATTTGCGATACCATCCCAACGCACAATTTGCATTTTGTTGTCCACCGAGGCGATTAATTGTCCGCCATCTCCGCTTAAAGCGCAGAGATAGACATCTTTTGCATCAGGGAGTGAAAGCGTTCGCACCACACGATTCTCCAGCCAATTCCACAAGACCAGAGTTGGCGGCAGCGGAGAACGCCGTTCACGAGGCTCGGCGTAAGCCAGTAATGGCGCCATCGAGGCAAATTGAAAGGAGTGGTTCCATTGCCTGTGAATGATCTCCCCATAAAAATGATGCTTCCGGCCGGGATTGAGTCTGGATAGAAAGGGGCCGGTGTCCTCAGCAAGGAGTTGCCGTGCTCTGAGTAGGAGTGAAGAGGTTTTAAGCATGCCGGAATTGAAGATGCACATAGCCAACGCTTTGTCTAAAAAGTCCGGGAGGGCTGAGATTTCATCCAGAGCGGTGCGTGAGGATTTCAGGAAAGATTCAAACTCCCAGAGAGCCTTGGCGGATTGGTCTATGGGAATCTCTGACTCGATTCCCCCCAACGCGTCGTTGTAAGAAATGTACACACGTCTTATAGCCTGTAGTGCCTTGCTGGTGTCGAAAACTCCTTTGAACCAATCATCGGGAAGCGGGCTACGCAGCCGCTCCTTTTCCTCCACCTCGGCCTTTTCCTGATATTCAAACAGTTCGCGCGCCTCTTTTCTGGTCAATCCTCCCAATATATCAAGTTCTTCTTCGTCCTCTTTATCGATGTATCCGGATTCGCGAGCCTCGCTTTCGCATTTTAGAGACTCTGCCCACTCTTCCAAGCGTAAGTTTCGCTCTCCAAGCACACGGCGATCCTCGTGATTTGGAGCAGCATGCAAATCGAACGACGAGCGCAGAACCTGAAGGCTTTCATCTTCCATCAACTCAAGGCACGTTGCTTGAAATTCGGATATCCTTTTCGCACGCAGAATCCAGACGAGGAATTCCCAGTCCTCACAAAGACTCACCAGCGTTTTCACCAAGCTCTGTCTACGCGGTGCTGTAGTTTCGTGGTCACCCGATTTTGCCCGGTGATAGCAATGCGCGATAAAAGGCAGCAATGAGGAGGTCTTAAGATCATCGCCACGCCAGTCAGTGAGCCAAGTTTCCAATCGCGATTCGGCCGCAGTGGTCAGTTGGCTTCCTCCCTCACGCGATAGAAGAAAATCCGCCACTCGTTCGTGATAGAGGGTCAACGCCTTCCGAGTCGTTCGGATGAACGACGCACATGCTTTGAGAAATCGCGTGACCCTTTGCCGCTCCCAGCCGAGGATTTGCGCAAGTTGCTGCTCGTCCAACGGATTTGGCGAACAAGCCAGAACATAGAGCAGAAGGGCTTTCTCTTCCCGGCCAAAGCGCTGCGTTAGGTGAAGATGAACCTGGTCACTCAGATCTTCAAGCGACGGTAGCAATGAAGGTTGTGCTCGGTGGATCAACCACAGAATCTCATCAATGCGCTTGGTCTGTTCCTGCAGTTCCGCCTCGGATGACAAGGATGCGAGAGCCGGATCCAATATACCCGCCCAGTAATCATTCAGAGCCGCGGGCAGGGATTCGATGTCCTTCCGAGTTTTTCTACCTTCTGAAACCTCTTTTAAAACCGATTGCACGTAGAGAGGCAATCCACCTGTCTTTTTGACGAGTTGTCGACTGTCCCCATCTGTCCATCCCTGATTCCATGCTTCGTACTTTTGTGCAACACTTCTGACTTCCTCGAAACTCATACCGCCCGCAGCAAAAGGAATGTAGTGGTCGCGCGCGGCGTTTTGAAAAGGTCGCTCCAAATGGGGCTGCCCCGCAATAAGGACGCGAAGAGACTGCGGGCCAACCGATTTGGCCATTTCTCGGATCAGCGCCTCCGCTTCTCCCGAGGTTTCCATTTCATCAAGCCCATCTATGAAAATCCAGAGATCATTTTGCGACGATTCCAGATAGCGGGTGATGGTATCGCCCAGTTTAGATGCGGGCTCGCCGACTGGCAAATGCGCACGAAGTTGAGCGATTAGATTCTTTTCGGCGGCTGCGGCGCTTGAAATGCCGCTGACCCGTCTGGAGCAAAAATGCCGCAATACTACAGCGGACGTTTTCGAAGCGGGGTCTTGCTCAAGCTCGACTATCAATTGACAGACAAGGCTAGTTTTGCCAATACCAGCCTCCCCGTTTAGCCAGATGATCTTTCCTTTGTTGTCGGACAGTGCTTGACGGATTGAGTTCAAACTCTGGGTCCGGGTGACGTACGGAGAGCTGGGGTCTCTGAAATCGCTGCGGATGGCGATCATCTCGTCGAAGGTCATGGCCGGTCCATCCACCTCGAAAATCTGATTGAGACTCTGAACAATCCAGGTATCAGCCACGGGAGAGAAAGATGCGCGCCCGCCGCCTTGTCCATGATCCACAAACGAGGGAGTGCTTTCTCTGAAATCGTTGAAAACGTAAATGCCGACCGTTTCATCCCGTTCGACCTTGGCCACCAGCCATGGAAAGAGGTCTATTTCGCCCGCATTCCACTTCAGATAAACCCGCCCCCATTCCGGCCTGGACGTGGCGGACTGCTGCTTCGGCTCAATCACAAAGGCTAGTGCACGTTTTGAGAAATTATCGAGGAGGCCTGTCACAACTTTCCTGAGTTGCTCCGTTTTCTGCACAAGTTCCGCACGGGCTGGAGTAGCTTCATGAGCATTGCGGTTGCGAATTTCCGAAAGACCGGCAGTCCATTTCTTGAAGTCCGCGTTGAATAGTGAATCCAGAGCCAATACGTGAAATTGTTCCCGCAGATCAATACATTTGCCCCAGTCTCCCAAAGTGGCGGTTTTGAGTTTTTTGACCGTGGCCTCGTAATTTATTTTCTGCTCCGGAGCGGAGAAAGGTCGATTGCGGATGATGCTGAGAACGAACGCCGCCTGCGCCTTGAGACAGAACTCGCCAAGATCGAGCAGCAGATTTAGTTGCCAAAGAAGGTCCTTCTCATCCCGCAATCTTTGAGCAATCTGACGGAAAGTAACCACGTCACTCACCTCCAAAGTTTTAACGAGGTCTTCTGTTGCTTGGGAGTCTGGCGCCATATCTCCGTTCATCGCGGTCTCCTTGTCTCGGATGGGCATGCATTAAGGAGACTGAATGGTTTCACTTGGACATTTTCTCGTTATCAAACAAATGCCTCTGCCCACGGAAAAACTCCGGCCTTGGAGCGTTTTACAGCCCAATCCACCATCTCTTTCGCCCTGGCGGGTTCCGTACAGAGAAAATGGCGCTTGATCCAAGTCCCGATCCTTGGGAGATCTAAACGATCGGCATCCCAGCATGTGAGGATGCTGATGTCTCCCGGTGGACGCCCGCCTGTGTGCCCTGCGCATGCCTCGCGAAGCAGTTCCCACCCGGAGTCGTCGATGTTGTAATGAACAGCGCGAAACTCGCAAGCCAGCTCTGAGCCGCGCGCGCCGTGCCCAGGATCTTGACCGTCATTCTCACGGCACGCATCATGAAAAAGAGCGAACAACACCACGACATCCTCTCTCGCACCCGTGGCCGTCGCCAACAGGAGTCCGTTTTCCATAACCCTTGCCCAATGGCTGGCTCCGTGAATGCCGTTCCAGTCGAGCCGATACTGCGCATGAATCGCGCGGATCAGGTCCGAAGAAAACGGAGCACTCGTTGTAGAAGATGGCGGGTCTGAAAACCCAGAACACTCGGGCTTGGATACCTCGTTCCTTGTTTGACCTCGTAAATACGTCAAGCGAAAATACTCTGGCATCTCTTTGCGCACCTCACTGCCTTCAAGATGTGGGAACAATTTTCCGTTTCTCTGAATCGTCAGCCGAATGAACGTCTCCAGAGCAAAAGAAAAAGCCATGTGCGCGTCATGCTCCTCCCAATCGTGCCGCACAGTCCACAGCCTGATAAAATGGCAAATGGCATCCCATTCTTCATCGGTTGGCAGATAGTCCAGGTGGTCGCCGAGCCGAAAACGTTCATCTTCCAATTCTGCTTCGCTGAGCCATTTGTTCACGGGCCTCCACGCTACACGCCGATTATCCCTGTTTGCACGAAAAATGAGGGGGACCGGTCTCGCTGTCAAAGACCTCCGATACAGCCGCTTCGGACAGTTCACATTCTCAAGCCTGCGGAGGCGATCCGATTTCGGCGCGGACGATCCGCTTTAAAGGGTGCCAATCGGGCGTGTTTGAGTTTTGTGTTACAGTAGGCTCCAAGCCCGTGCCGGAACTCCCCATCTTATATCTCGACGTTGACGGTGTCCTGCAATACGCCAAGGATAATCAATGGAAACCGCGACCAGATGCCGCCGAGTTTCTGCAATGGGCGGTGACCCGATTCCGCTGCCGGTGGTTAACCAACTGGATCAACCCCAACGACGAGATTCCGCGTCAACTCGGCGTCCATGTGCCGACTGGCATCGGAGAGGTCGTCTGGCGAATAGCGGGAACGCGGTATCCGTTCAAGGCGGCGGCCATCAGTGATGCCGAAGACTGGCTGTGGCTGGAGGATCAACCTTCCGATTTTGACTTGGCCGATCTCCGACGCCGGAAGCAACTGGATCGGCTGATACGCACCGACCACGTCAGACCTTGGATTTTGATGAGCTTTGTTCGTCAGGAGTTGATTACACGATTGCAGCAACGCAACTCGGCTGACGACCGGGACCGTCTAGCAGGGGCGGGCTAAGGCGCAATGATCGCGTCAGCCTGAGTGGTGATGATCCGCCGTGGCCAATCGGCTATCTTGTCGCGGCAGCTATCGCAAAAGAGAGTAGTCCCACCATCAACCGTTTCGAGCGAGTCAACTCGCTCATCGGCAACCATGACGCACTCAATTCCGTCCCCAAAGCCATGGTGGTCAAGTCCTAGCGTATGGCCGATCTCATGCACCGCGACCCCGATGACGCGCCGGATCAGCAATTCCGCTTCGGGTTTATCGGAAGAGAGCATTTGAAGGCTGATAACGGCCGCCGGGAAACCCACGTAGGCGTAGCCGAAAAGGAAATTGTACCGGGAACTGGGAACAATGTTGTGTTCCGTTACCCCGAGGCTTGCGAAGGTCTCGCCACTGTCCCGGCGAAGGACTTGATCGAGGAAAGCGTTTGAGGAAACGCCTTTCCAACGAGGGCGCTTTGACGGTCTCTCATCGAGAAAGGCTGGCTGAATGACGGCGCCGGCTTCGAAAGCCCGCCAAAGACCTGATACCAGATGCCCCATGAGGCCACCGCGAATGCCACCAAGCCGCCAAATCGAAATTCGACCGTTGGCCTCGCACACCAAGGGCTGACCGCAATTTGGGCAATCGCTCGCGTCCAGATCAACGTAGCGGTTGCAGTGTTCGCAGATGTTGAAGTCTTTCATGATTCAAGGGCAAGACGGCATCCAGAATGCTCTGCCAGCGCCGCCCTGATCTTCTTCAGAGCGTCCAATGCGCCTATCGGCAGGCTTATGCTGCCGTCTGGGGCTTCCGGTTGCCGGAGGTTGATTCGAACGAGCTGTGCGTTCTTCTGTTCGGCGATGCCTTCCGAAAACGTCCGTACGGTCGGCACCGAGGTCCCGGCTCCCAGTTCGACCACCACGAGCTTCTGACCGACCGAACGCAGCCAGGCGTCCAGCCGATGCTCTTGTTGAGCATTTCGCCCAGGGTCCCACCCATAATCTCCGAACATCAAGATATTCGGTCGGGCAAGAGCCCCGCACACCGGGCACTTCGGCAACTCGCCTTCGCACCGCAACGTGGTTTGATCGACTTTCGGCACGAACGAATAAGCCGGGAAAATGCCCACCCCGCACCGCTTCATGCACTGCGCGTAATGAATGCTCCCATGGATTTCCGTGATCTGATCCTCGGAAAACCCGGCGCGTTGAAAATGCCCGTCCACGTTCGAGGTGAAGACGAAGGCGCCGCATTTCATTCGGGCGCTCCATTGGCGAAGAATCTCAAAGCCGGCGTGCGGGGATGTGGCGCGGTAAAGATTGAGCCGGTGCCCATAAAATCCCCAGGCCAGAGCCGGGTCCTCGACGAACCACCACGGAGTCGCCAGTTCCGAAAACTTCAGGCCGAGGCTCCGATAGGCCGGGTAAGCCCTCCAGAAGCCTTCAGGTCCGCGGAAATCCGGCAATCCAGAATCCGGCACCGGCGGCAATCAGCAGGGCTTGCGCATTCGCAATTGCCTCCGCCGCAAGCTTGATCAACTCCTCACTCATGCCTTTCCTCCTGCGCGAGCTTGGCACCGCTAAACTTTCGAGGGTGTTATGCGCTACTTGTTTATGCAAAGGGCTCACGAGTCGGCCAGTTTACAGAACAGGTTGATGAGCGTCATTTCACTGATGGAACCGGCTGCGGCTCCGGCGATGCGCGGGTCAGCGACAACTACCGCTAGGCATTGGGCGCGGGAGACGGCGACATTGACCCGGTTGCGGTCGAGGATAAAGGCAAGCCCGCGGGAACCGTATTCGCCGAAGCTCGAACAAAGAGAAAGAATGCAGACGGGGGCTTGTTGCCCTTGAAACTTATCCACGCTGCCAACACGGGCACCCTTCGGCAGGGCAGCCTGGAGAGCGCGAACTTGGGCGTTGTAGGGGGCAATCATGAGAAAATCCTCCAATGCCAGCGTCCTTGTAGTGCCATCCTTGGCCGTGTAGAGACGTCCGAGCAACTCGCAGTAGATCGCCTTGACCCGTTCAACCTCCTCATCGCTCTGCTGAATGTCTCCATCGTGCTCGACACCACTGAAGACGATACCGCTCTCCTTTGTGATAAGGCAGTTTCCGCCAAGGGGCACGACGATTTTCTGCTGGGCGCAGTCTGGATGTGAACCGAGGCGTCCCTCGTAAATACTCTCAGAGATGAAGCGGCAGACTGACGGGTGCATCCGCCGCGACTCGCCGAGGAAAAGCCCTTGGTCGGCGGGCACCACCGCGTGCAAGACGGGAGAATCGGGACGGCTGGCATCGACGTCCTTAAGGGCGTATTGGAGGGCTGAGAGCCCAGCATCGCCGGGATGGGAGCCTTGCACAGGTTGTTCGAGCTGCATCTGGTCGCCGAGGAGAACAAGATTCTTGGCGCATCGAGCCATCGCCACAGCGTTGGCCAGTGACACCTGCCCGGCTTCATCGATGAAAAGAAAATCGAGGGTGCTTTCCCACTCGGGTCGCGTAAAAAGCCAGGCGGTTCCGCCTACGACGCCGCCTGTGTACGTAATACGCCCATCACCGGTGTCTTTGACGTATTGCAAGGCGGGGTTGGCCAAAAACAGGCGATCTTCGGCCTCTCCGCCAACCTTGATTCCCCGAAGAGGATGATTATTCTCCCTGGCTGCATCGCCGCAGGCAACGAGGAGATTCACGACGGCCTTGTGGCTGTTGGATGCGACACCGACCTTCTTGCCCGTGGCGAGCAGGGCCTCGATCACACGTGAGGCGGTATAGGTTTTTCCGGTACCGGGAGGGCCTTGGATCACCAGGCATCCGCCGAACATCAAGCCGGTAATCCGGATGGCGGCATTGGTCACGGACTCACCGGGGTTTTGCAGCGGAGTTGCGGGTGGAATACGATTTAACAGTGAAGCCACCGGTGTATGGAGATTTTTTGACAAGTGCTTCGCGGCAACTTCGGTTAGCGCAGCCTGAATTGCCGCCGCCGATACAAATTCGTCTGGGATCAGCGAGCCGTGCTTGGGAAACGCACCTCCGAATTTTTCGTTCAAACCCTTCTTGCCGATCTTGAGTTGAAGTTCGCCCTTGGACGAATCAAGCGCCGACAGGGTAAACTTCGCCTCCAAATTGTGGGTGAACATCGCCTTGGACCTGTCGCCGGCCGCAAGTTTGCATTCCTGCGACGGATCGAAGCGGTATGTTTGCACGAACGATTGTTTTTCGGGCACCGGAGATCCAATGGCATGAATGCCTTCGATGCAGCCGGGGTCGTCGCGAAGTTCTTCGGATGTAGCCTGGGCGCGGTCAAACATCCGCCACCACATTGGCTTTTCCTCCCGGCGGTGGAAGTCGATCAAGTCGCCAAAAACAACCGAAACCGTGTCTCCCTGCTCCCGAAGTTTCTCTGTGAGCTTCTGCCGCTCAACGATCTCTGGCAGCAAGGCTGGCGGCGATGGGGCCGATGCGGAAACGCAGCGCTTAACGGCAATCTTGTGTTCTCCGGCCACCTTCCTAAGCCACTGCGACAACTCCGCTGTGGAGCTACAGTCGTCCTCGTTGTAGTCCCGGATGCCCTTGAGGATGGTGCTGGCCTTCCAATCACGCGGCTGCTCGCTTTCGATCCAGCGAGCGTATTGGACAATGGAGTCAGCGGCCGTGGCCACCTCAGTGGTGCGCCTTTGTCGGTAGAGACGCTCTACCGTCTTGATGGAGTAGCTGTCCTCGCCGATGCGTAGGCCCTGGCGGACGATCTGGTAGAGATCAACGAATACTTCGTTCTTGAGAAGCTCATCCACCTCGTCCTGGCAAGTGTCGTGCCGGGTGCTCAAACGACGAACCGCGCTGACCTCGTAGGGGGCGTAATGGTAGATGTGCATGCCAGGATTGCTTTTCCACCGCTCGAATACCCAGTCCACAAAACCCCCGAAGGCGAACTTCTCCCCTTCACGGTCGTGCGCCCACCAGTCCTTAAAGGCGAGTGAACTTTGCTGCCCGTTCCGGTAGCAGACCCCAAACAGGTATTCCAGGCCACCAGCAACCAAGGGGTAACCCTCCATGTCGAAGAAGACATCTCCACGATGATCGGGCGGAAGAGTAGCGAGGCCCAGAGGTTCGCCGTTTGCACCAGCATGGGGCAGAACCTGGTATTGCGCGAGAGCGTTGGAGTTGTCAATACGGTCGGCACGCGTCTGGCACTGGAGGAGAGCTTGGGCGACGAGTTTTTCCAACGATTCGTTTGCGAGTTTGTGAACCGATTTGCCCGAAGAGGCTGCCAGCGCCGCCATCGTTGCGATGCCGGCCCCTTTCATCTTTTTGATCTGGCCGACACTGATTCCAAAAACCCGGACGAGGTGGTCTGCTTCGTTGAAGAACCCATCTGCATGGGAACTCCACCGGCCGTGGTCAGCCCGGGGAAGCGGCTCTGGGCGATCCGTCATCTTTCCAGTAAAGCCGTCCTGCATGGCGAGGAAGCTCGCCTTGATATGGCGGTAGTAATGGATGAAGTCTTCGACGCGAAATTCAACCTTCTCCCTGCTGCCGAGGATGATCCCAAATTTTTCGGGCATCTGCTCGCCGGTGGCGGCAGCAAGCATCTCGGAGTAACAGCAAAGCTGAATGGCATAGTACGGCTTGACCGAGTGGGCGAGCTTCGTGTCCCAGACCTGATACCGTCCCGATGGATCGATCGTGAGGAAGTCGGCAAACCCGGCGAACTGCCCGCGTTCCAGAGCTGCCTGATAGATGACGGGAGCCTTAGCCATGATGGCAGAGAGCGTTGTGTTCTGGGCAACGTCAGGATCGTCCTTTGGAACTTCGACCAGGTTGGCGACAGACGACCTGAACTCATCGAGGACCACCCGCTCATGTTGATCGCCAGTCTGCGCGATAAGGATTTCGTTCTCGGTTTCCTCGTCCGGAGTGACGACGTTACGATTCTCCACGTAGTAACGGTCCATCCAAGACGCAAACGGTGATTCGAGATAGCGGACGAGATCACTAGGAGAGTAGAGCAATTGGCCGGAGTGCTTTTTCATCGCTTGGTGAATGCCAGTTTCAGAATGGGCTTAAACAGTTTTGAGGGGCGAGCTCCCGCCTCCCAAAGAAATTGTAGAACTTCGCGAGGCGAAATGTGGTCTGCCCTGAGATTCTTCGGATCCACATGCCCGCTGGCTCCCAACGCGAAATCCATGGGAGTAAATCCGTGCTTTGATCGCATTTTCAAATTTGCACCAGATTCAACCAGCCACCGGATCATTTCGAACGACCTGTGCTCATGCTGATGCCGGCACATTGGATGACATATACACATGAGGGGCGTCATTAGCGAGTATGGCTGCCGCTGGTTAACGCTTTTCAAGCGCTCGAACAAAACTTGGGCGCAATCAAGAAAGCAATCGATAGCACATCCGTTCATAGGAAGTGCGTAGCCACAACGGTCAAAAATCATGTTGGTCAGAGTCCCATGTAGGTTTGGATCAGCCCCACGCTCTAACAGGAGATGGATAATGTCCGGTTTTGGCCGCACTCTCCAACGGTTGCAAATTTTCGAGAGAATGGAGGCCTTCCGCCAATCGCGGGCGTTCGGATCAAGGCCAATGTCAAGGAGAGCTGTGGCCGTTTCTACGTTCCCTTCTTTGCAAGCGATAAACAGAAGCGATTCCTCATCGCTATTTCGAAACGTCTTCAACCCCGCTCCCTCGCTGGCCAACCGAAGAACCAGTTCCCTGTCGCCGTGACGAGCGCATGCAGGTAAATCGTCCTTTCCAAGATGCTTTTTCCAACTCTCTGAACCGCGGCGCTTGACTGGTGGCTTAATAGAAACCTGGGGCGAGAGAGGCTTAGCCTGACGCACGGGGAGGGATGAATGCGCAGCTTTCGGGGGCGCTTGAGACCCAGGCGCTCCGAGGTTGTCTGCTGGCCTCGCACGCGCTTTGATTTTCTCGACTATCGGCTCAATCGGATCGCCCGCGAATACCTCAACCAATAGACAACCGTGTAATTCGCATAGTTCTCTTTTCTTCTTGTCTAGCCGCTGGCGAACACGCAGCGCTGCTTCACCTCCGAAAATCGCCACCGACTGCCCATGCTGAACGCCCTGATATTCAATCGCCACGTTCAGTCGAGGAAAATAGATATCGATATGCTGTCTGCCGATCCATTCGGGCTTGGCGTGGTGGATAACAACGTCGTCAGGGAAAGCCTTTTTCAGCGAGGCAAAGAGCACCGTTTCCGATACCCATCCTTGTCCAACGCCCCTCAGTCCCAAGCTCTGTCGAAAACGATCTTCACAACGGCGAAAAATCTTTGCGATGTGCCGCTCCATGCAGCGTCTTATCAGCAATGGGATGGTCGGAAGAGTTACTTGATGCTGGCCGTCCTGATAAACCTCCTTTAGAGTGCAGGTATCCACTTTTAAGCCGAACTCTTCGCCGCAACCGCAGACCGCATCAAAGTGAGTGTAGAGAAATTTTCGCTTGTGGGGCAACGGAAGCTTCGAGCTTGTTTGGAATCGCTTAAAAGTTTGTTCTCTTTCTTTCAGAAATTCTTCCGGATTGTCGAAAACCGCTTTCAGTTGATCCTCAAAAGGCTGGATACCGGTATTGAATCGGCTTCGGAATGCGGCAAGGATTCTGTCTTGAAATCGCTTACGCTCGAATATGCCTTCTACATTCACTTGCCCAAGATTCTCAAGCTGAGTCACATCCGCGCAAGAACTAACAACCGCTTGTGCAATATCGAGGTAGAAATCGAAGAGATTCTTGCGCTCCCTGGCTTGAAATCGCTCCAACTCCTCATCTACCAACGGAAAGATATCCGCTGTATTCTTCCTTCCCACATCCGTGAGCGGGGCGCGATGATGAGGGCCAAAATAGTAGGCTTGACGCGCTTTGAATTTCCGTTCCTGGCATTTTACGCCGAAAACCAAGTAGTTTGATTCTTCGCTATCGAGCCCGGTTTCGACACACGCTCGCCATGCTGAATCGAAATATCCGGCGAAACCGTAAACCTCACAAAGCTTTTGGAACACTTTTGCTCGATTTATTTGGTTTGGAAGATTCTTGGCCCAAATGGGCCTCAAAGCTTTCTCCCCAACATTCCGAGTCAGTGCCTTCGCCGCCGTTTCCATGAACTGGCACAGTTGGGTGATGTCCTTCGCTTTCAAATAATGCGCTACACCTTCTTGGATCGCTTCATCTAGGAGAGCAACGGGAAACTTTGCGTGTTTGGTTTCTGGCTGATGTTCGTCTTCTGACTCTGCCCAACCAAGGAACTGTTGTTGTGCCTTGTAAATCATACTGAGGGTTCAGAGATGCCGCACATCGATAAAGTAGGCCCTGCCTTGCAGGCGGCTTGCGAGCGGCTTTAGCGCGAGAGATCTCTTTGCTGCCGGTGGACCAAGGAGCGAGTGGCCGTGGGGTGCGCGGTGAAACGCAGGGCGTCTTGCGCGGTCGTTGGTGTTCACAGAATGGTTAAAGCGTGATTACTTTGAACAGGAAACTCCGGAGCGCCCAGACGAATCAGTCTTGCGCCGGGGCCAGTCGGCTACCTTCTGCCGGCAGGTTTCGCAAAACAGAGCCGTTCCGCCATCAACCGTTTCGAGTGAATCGACCTCTACATCGGCCACCATGACGCACTCGATCCCGTCTCCATAGCCGTGATGGTCAAGTCCCAGCGTATGCCCGATCTCATGGACCGCGACCCCGATAACCCGCCGGATCAGCAATTCCGGTTCGGGTTTATCAAAAGAGAGCATGTGAAGGCTGATAACGGCCGCAGGGAAGCCGATGTAGGCGTAGCCGAAAAGGAAATTGTATCGGGAACTGGGAACAATGTTGTGTTCCGTTACCCCGAGGCTCACGAAGGTTTCGCCACTGTCCCGGCGGAGGACTTGATCGAGGAAGATGTTTGAGGAAACACCTTTCCATTTGGGCCGCTTCGATGGTCTCTCGTCGAGAAAGGCTGGCTGAATGACGGCTCCGGTGTCGAAAGCCTGCCGGATACCGGGTACCAAATATCCCAGGAGGCCACCGCGGATGCCACCAAGCCGCCAAATCGAAATTCGACCGTTGGCCTCGCAGACCAGGGGCTGACCGCAATTTGGGCAGTCACTGGCGTCTAAATCGACGTAGAGGTTGCAATGTTCGCAGATGTTGAAGTCTTTCATCACGCAGCCACAGATTCGGCTCCGTCCGCGCCTTCGGGCAGCTCCTTCATCGCGGCGCATTCCAATTCAAGAGCTTCAATCTTCGGTATTTGCCCCCCTATAATCCCCTGCATGTCGCCGTAGAGTCCCACGGTGTTTCTGATCACCCGTTCGATTTGTTTCTCCCGCTCTTTCCAGATCTTCTCCATTGCCCGACGCTCCCGGTTGAGTTGTTTCTGCATCGAGGTGAACGCTTCCACGATGCCCTCGATCTTTTGCTTGAATTCCGTGCCGGCAAGATACCGGTAGAGCATTTCCATCTTCTCGTTCTTCCCGACTCCGGCCTGACGTTCGCAGTTGACGGCAATCAGATGGTTGCGCAATGAAACCGCGAGCGGGATGGCGGAGAGAATATCTGACACCCAGAGACCCTCAAAAAATCCGAACCGGTTTACCCCTTGCGGCAATATCACCGATACGATTATCCCCAAGCTGGCCCGGCCTTCAATCATATCGTCCTTGAGTTTTGAAACCCACTGGTCGTTCCAGACCTTGGTATTCTTGGTTTCCCAGAATATCACCCCACACGTCGCGCCGTCAGAAGTCCGGACCGTTTGGATCAAATCGGCGCCACGGACCCCCTTTGGCACGCGCTGGATGTCGTCATGCTGAAAAATACGCTTGAGCTGACTCTCAAAATCCTGTTCGAGCGCCTCTCCCTGAACTTCCATCGATCCCTGGTTGGCCTTGCGCGTCATGTTTACCAAGTCGGCTTTCAGGCCGTTGATGACGCTCTCCTTTTCTAGGTCTTTCAAACGGCGCTGCTCAGCCACTTTCTGTTCCACTTCCTCCCGAATCTTGGAGCGTCCTTCATCCAACTTTCTCGCAACTTCGAGTTCAGCGCTCTCTTTCGCTTGCTCTAATTCCCGCTGCTTTTTCCGAAGTTCCAATTCCTGTTCTCGGAAGTTCTTGATGTCCTCTCTGCTCTTTCGGAGCGCCTCCTTCATATCCGTCAGCTCCCCGGCGTACCGGTCCTCCATTTCCTTTGCGGCCTTTTCCTTGGTCTCCGAAAGCCGCTGCCTTAACTTGTCCTCGACTTGCTGGTCGAGCGCTTCGCGGCTTTTTTCCAAGTCCTGTTCCTTGGCCCTGATCTCGTCGAGCCTTCTCTTCGCTTCCGCCTCCCTTCTCGCGACTCCCTCTTGAAGCTCTCCTTTCAATTCTTCCCTGATCTGGCTGGTCAAAGCATCAGAAAGCGCAAATTCGTGGCCGCAACTCGGGCAGGTAATCATTCCGGTTTCCATATAGTGTCTCGGGGTTAATTTGCCATCAGGTTCCTGTGCAGGATTGCATCCTCCAACGCGTGGTCGCAGGTATCGAACAAAACACTTTTCTTCGAGCGCCGCGTTTCAACCCGAACCCGCGGCGGAACTTCCTGCCGATCCGAAATGTCTGCCCTTTCGGCGTCGGCGAACCATTGGCGAATCGCATCTCCGGTCACCGGCTTCGTCTCCTTTTTGTCCTCTCGATGAGACTCGGCAATCGCTTCAAGAACCGCCGCATCCAAGAGTTTGTTCCAGAGCTTCCGGAACAACGTGCCGGACCCATACACGTCCGCGGTATTGATGGTACCGTTGATCACGAAAACGTAGCCAACCGCATCGGGCTTTTCTTCAAGAATTCCCGCCAGCGTGACACGGTAGGTTTCCTTGCGCTTCTGGAGGTCGGCATCCTCCATCGACAACTGGTAGCTCGTCGGCGACTCGCTGGCGTGAAGCGACTTCTTCATGCTCGTGCTCAGATCCTTCTGGGTTTCCGCTACCTTGTCCCACACCTCCCCCTGGCTCTTGTTCAGCTTCGTGGCCACGCGCAGTTTCCTGCTCGCGAGATAATGCTTTGAAGTGGAAAAGCTCCCGGCTTCCTCGGCGGCCCGCCGATGCCAGCGCCCGCTCTCCACGCAAAACGAGGGAACAGGCACGCGCCCGGACTTGGCAGGCAAGACAAAATCGACACCAAGCGTGCGATCCTGCCGCCCGCCTTTGACGATATCGCCGGCCTGGATGTAAAGGTCGAGTAGTTCGGACAGATTCTCGACTTCCAGTTGCCCGACAGTGCCGGTCTCGTGGACGATGACGCATTTCTGCTCAAGGGCGTCGTCGAGCGGCATGAAGCGGTTGCCGTCAAAAGAATCCTGTGCGTGAAGCAGGAAGATGCCGAGGTTTTCGTGGATAAAGGGACCGGTGACAGAGATATGATTCAAGTTCATGATCGCATTATAGCCCATGGGGTTGGACATCCGCAGTCCATGCCCACAAATTCATGTCAAAAAGATGAATTTTTGTCGGATGGGGCCGCAAATCGGGAATACTTTAATGAGAGGACTCCGTATGAATCAGATCATGCTCATCAACGCCTACGTTCACGGAGGCCAATGGGTCTTTGACGACTCCGACAAGGGACTGAATAAGGAACCCTTCGTTTGTGGAGCGGATGATGTTATTGACCGGCTCTGCTCAAGGGCGGGATTGCCAATACCTCCGCGCAAGGAGGGAAATAAAGCGCCCTTGCTGTTCTCGGCGCAGCCGTTTCCCGGTGCCTCGAAAATGACGTGGTTGCGCGAGGAGTCGGGCGGCAACTGGTATCACTCGGAGGAATACGCTATCGAGGGGTGGCTTTGCCCGGCGATGTTCCATTACTTCCCGGTCGCACCGAACGAAATTTACGTCGTGGTCAAAGTTTCGGGGAATCGCTAATCGTTCGTTTGTTCGGGATAGATTTTTTCGATTTCACGACCGAAACTCCGAATCCGGTCCATCAGTTCCTTGGGTTCGATCACCCGAGCGTGGACACCCCAACTTAAAATCCACCGCTCAATCTCCTCCAGGCCGTCGAGTTCCATCGTTATCTCGATTTCCCTGTCGCCGACCGGCTTGATCTTCTGGGAGGCATGCCACTGGCGCTCCCCCACCAAGCGGGCGGCAAACGCATCAAAATGAATCCGGACCCGGTGGCGGCCGCTGCCGGTGAAAACACCGAAGCTTTCACTCAAGTGCTTCGTAATCGAAAAATCCGCCGGGCGCTGGAACCGCATCCCGGAATTCCGCCCCTTGCGCATCCGCGGCAACGCGAATGTCCGGAGTTGCTGCCGAAGAAGGTCGAAACCGAACAGATACCATTGGTTTTCGACGCACCCAAGGTGATACGGCTGAACTCGACGCTCTTCATACCGGGAGCTACCGAGCTTTTTGTATTCAAAAACTAGCTCATGGGAACGAAGGACGGCAGTGCTGACGATTTCAAACAGGTCGATATCCGCTACGCTGGTTCCGATTCCTTTGAACGAAATGCCGGCATCTACGTTGCCCAAGTTGAAGGTTATTTTATCCTGGAGGCCGTCCGCGATTTTCCCGAAGGCCGTCTTTAGCGCCTTTTCAAACGGTGTCCCTTCGTATTGAGCCAGAGCCTTCTGGGCGACAAACAGCGCCACCAGTTCACCCTCGGACACTTCAATACTCGGAAAGCTCGTGACCGGCTCCGAGTAATAAAAGCCAAATTGGAACTGGTCGTACTGGATCGGCATTCCCAGCTGGTCCCGCATGAACTCGATGTCACGCTGGACGGTCTTGCTTGAAACTTCGAGTTCCTTGGCCAGTTTTCGGTAATTGGGAAACAGCCCGGATTTCAACTGCTGGTGGACCTGAAGCATGCGCCGCAGTGGTGGCCGGGAGAAGCGTCCCAGTTTTTCGAGTTTCACTCTGGGGCGTGCCATGGGAAGAGCCGTAGCTTTCCCTTTTGAACGTGGCAATTCAAATATTTTGACGGGGTGGACAGCATTTGTCCTCCCAGTCGTAGTTTAATGGTCGCGTCCATCAGAAGACCGGCTCCGCGGAACGCGGGCGCAAGGGGGGACAGGCGCTGGGAGGCGCGGAGTCGGTTTCGAACGACAAAGAAAGGATTAAATATGAATAATGCGCTTCCCGAGATCATCGAATATTTCAAAGGTCACGATTGGAAATTCACGCTGGACGATGAGCGTCCCGTTCTGCACACGGGATTTTCCGGGCAGAACGGCGAGTGGCGTTGCGTGGCAGCGCTTGAGCGCGAGGAAACGCAGTTCGCGTTCCTTTCCTTTCTCCCGTGCAAAGCTCCTGCCAAGGTCCGACGGACCTGCTCGGAACTTCTGGTCCGAATAAATTACAGGCTGTCCGCTGGAGCTTTCCACATGGACTGGGACGATGGCGAAATTTTGATGAAAACGACCACAATCATCTCCGGGGAAAGGCTGTCCGGCGAGATCATTCACCCGGTTGTGGGACTGAATTTGACGACAATGGATCATTTCTTCCCGGCGTTCATGAAGGTTTTCTACACGGGGGCAAAGCCGAAGGAGGCTCTTGAACAGTCAGATGAAGCCGGGGAAGTGCGCCCGCGCTTTGAACTCAATTGAGTGCGTTTTTATGGATGGAACGGAAAACCGGCTTTTCCACTCAGATTACAATCCAAACACAAGCTTTCGGATAGGCTTTGCACTCAACGGCAGAAACTACTGCCCGGACGCCGGGCGCGAGAAAACAATCGGTTTTACTTCAATATGAACGACACACCAGAGGACACTGCTGGCCTTAACGACCGTCCTGAAGTGGCCGAGAGCATGACCAGCCCACGGGCAACTCGATCCAACGGTTCCGCCAAGCCGCATCGGGCTCATGACGGGGGCGCTCGCACGGTTTGCGAGATAACGAGGGCAAACGCCTTTTCGGCAGGCTATGATCAGTTGCCGGTTCCGGTTGTGGTCGCCTTCGGCGATGGGCGGCTGCATCAACACCGGAGGGAGATTTCGTGTGATCTGGACCGGGCCATTGAAGAGAATGGCGAGGCTCTCATTCGATCACACCGCAACCACGTCCGCGATGATGCCTCAGCCAAGTGGGAGGAGCTTCTCTTCAAGTTCGGACCGAAGGCTTTTCTTCACGCCAAGGATCATAGAATTGTGGGCTACGGTAGAAACCCATCGGAGGCGGAACGCCAGGTGAAGGAGTTCAGCGAAAAATACGCGGGCACGCTGAAGCCCTCGGGCGGCTCATTCCAACTCATAAAAATTGACCGCTACGATGACATCGAAACGGAAACTGTTTCTCTCGATGTGAGCACAATCCTAAGCGATGAGCGGCTTGATCTCCATTTTCGCGACGGATTCGCGCAATGGCATCGGGATTTCTCCGGCAGGCTTTGTGATTCCACCTATGGACTCTCCATTTTTGAAGGAACTCCTGGAACGGGCAAGACATCCTACCTGCGGCATCTGATGGGCACATTGAAGGCATCGCACAGATTTTACTTCATCCCGACCTCGGGCATGAGCGTGCTTTCCGATCCCAAGTTTATCGAGTTTTGGTCCCGTCAGCGCCGTGCGAATCCTGCCCGGAAGTTCATCGTCGTTTTGGAGGATTCCGACGCTGCCCTCATGACGCGGGCGTGCGACAATCGCGAGCAGGTCAGCGCGATCCTCAATCTGTCGGACGGAATGCTGGCCGACTTTCTGCGTCTCCAGATTATCTGCACGATCAATTGTACCGCCGCCGACATTGATCCGGCTCTGATGAGGCCTGGCCGGCTTTTATGCCACCGCGTTTTCCGAAGGCTCGACTACTCTGGTGCGTCTCGGCTGGCTGAATACCTCGGCAGGAACTTGAAGGTTGCTCGTGATTACTCCCTCGCGGAGGTCTTCGCAGGTCATGAAGGGAAGGACACAAACCGTCCGCATATCGGTTTTGGGGCATGACATATTTGTGGTTCCTCAACATTTTCAGTGGACCAGGTGGTGTTATCTCAGGCAGAGCTTCGTCGCATCCTTCGGAGGGATGCCCTTGCGGGCGGCTAAAAATCGAGGTTTTTGAAGGAAAAGTGAGCGAGAGAATATTTTTGGCGACAAATTTGCTATCTCATTTCCCCGTCGGTCCACTGAAAATGTTGAGGAAGCATATTTGTCCCCCAAATGTGTTAAATGAACCTCTCATGACAAAACGGCGGACAGTTCAAGTCGAGGCCCTGACCTACTCGGATTCCTATGATTCGATTGTAGAAAAGCATTTTCGTGATCGAGCGACACATCGGGCAGAGGACACGGGTCCCTATGAAATTGAAAAACTTGTCGCCCGTTTTGAGAAATCCGTCCTTCGCTCCCGGCAGGAGTTCGTGCCCGCGCCTAGCGGGCTGACCAGGCGTTTGAGATGGGCCAGCATGTGCTTTCAACCGGAAGACGATCTGTTCGTGACCATTTTTGTACAGGGGTTTGCGGCTGAGGTATTCAAAGTGTCGGTGACCGCTTCCTCCGCAAAAAAGGCGGCGGAAATGCTTGTGCAGTTGCGCCGGGAGTTTTTGCTTGAGGACGAAGCTACCGGTCCCGGCTTTTTTATCATGAGCGACAGGGGACGGGCGCAACGCGCCAAGTTGGAGAAAAAACACCAACTGGACCCGGTACGTCTGGCGCTGCACTACGGAGACAATTTTCTTGCGTGGGACCGGGAGTTTCAGCAAGGGCTGAGCGAACACGGCATCAGCATTCTCCGAGGCAATCCTGGCACTGGTAAGACTTCCTATCTTCGGCATGTGATGTGTTCGCTGGCTGCGACACACCGTTTTTATTTCGTGCCGGTGGATAATTTTGATTTGCTTACGTCCGGGCGTTTGACGGCTTTCTGGAAGGGGGAGCAGGAGGGGCATCCAGGGGCGATAAAGGTCTTGGTGCTGGAGGATACGGAAACCTTGCTGTTCGAACGAGACCGAGAAAACCGGAGCCCGGTTTCCGCCTTGTTAAACATCACGGACGGATTGATCACGCAACTCGTCAAATTGCATCTCATCTGCACCTTGAACTGCAAAACGGATGATCTCGATCCTGCGATCTTGAGGCCGGGCCGATTGCGTTTTTTCAAGGAATTTGAGCGTATTCCACGTGACCGGGCGGCGCGAATGGCGGACCACTACAGTTTGCGATTGCCGGAAGGAACCGATTTTACACTGGCGGAATTGTTTGCTTCCCTAAATTTTGCTCAAGTAACTGCCGGAGCGGTTCGAAAGGTGAGCCAGATTGGTTTTGGGGCATGACCTGTGGGGGCAACACGCCGATTCTTTCGCTATTGCTCTCTCATCCAGGGCTGTGTTCCTCTATCTGTATAACCTTCGATGATGATTATGCGTGAGATGAATTTCCCCTCAGGCCCTTGGACCGGCTTTTACAATTACCGCGCCGGCGGCGGAAGACACCGGATGGATCTTTCCCTCACATTTGCCGATGGCCGGATTTCAGGCGGTGGAAGCGACGATGTCGCCCGGTTCACCATTGCGGGAGCTTACGACAGCGGCAGGGGCGAGTGCCACTGGACCAAGAGCTACTTTGGCGCACACACCGTTTTTTACCGGGGCTTTCGCGAAGGGAAGGGAATCTGGGGACTCTGGGAGATCGCGTATATCTCGGGCGGGTTCCACATCTGGCCGCTTGGCGAGGAGGAAACCGAACAGAAGACCGAAGCGACCGCTGAGCCCCTGGTGCTCAAAGCCGTCGCATCCGAAGTGTGTAACGTATTATGAGTCAGTCATCCTCCATTCATCGGGTAGTTAGAGTTCTGATGGCTCTCGGTGACGACGAACTGGGTGAAGTGTCAGCGGATTTTGTTGTTGAGTGCGCTGGGAGTGACATCAGTGTGGTTGTCCACACCTGTCCAGACAGACACGAAGCGTCTATACGCACGTTGGCACACATGGTCTGCTTTGACGTATGTTTTCTCACCCTCAATAATGTCAAGTATACTCGGCACGAGCCCAAAAACGCCCGTTTGCAATCGTCAGTGACACTTGTGCACGATCTCGTTCAGCTATACGCGAAACCCGTTGTGGCATTCTTTGGCTGGCCCGATGACCCTGAATACCCTGAAAGGATTCTTGCCGCAGGGGCGACTGCTCTCTTTTACCTCCCGTTCGAATTGCAACCGCTCCGTGAGCTGCTAATTGATGAACTTGACCTGCCCCGTTGAATCCGTTTCCAGCTTGACTCCCTCCGGCTGCCCAATACAACCGACTCCCATGCCCGATCGTCAAACAGTCCGGTCGATGCGGCTTCAATGCCCGCTGTTCGTCCCGGAAAAACTGCGCTCTTCGTCCGGCCCTTCTTTCGCCCTCGTCCGCGAGCCTGGTGGCGTCAGGCATCTAGTGACGTGAAAGCTTTACCTCCACGATGGGAAATCCTTTTTCGAGGATTTCATCGAATTTCACGCCCCAGCTCCGTTCGATAAAATGGAGAGTCTTTGGCTGGTGTTCCAGCGACGCTCGCACGCCACGGAACGCAAGCAGCCCAAAATTTTTCTTCCAGATGGCATCCTCTCGCGGTTTCGCAACCAACCACTTGACTTTGACCAAGTACTCACTCTTTTTAGGATTGTCGGAGTCGTGGCAAATCTTGGTTACGTTTAGCTCCAGTTGATTCAATGCTTTGTTCCTGCAACGAAAATCGCGAGCTCGCACGGCTTCCTCAGTGATTCGTCCGATCCCTACGTAGCCATGCCCCCTTAAGAACGCGACAACAACATCTTCCTTATGAAGCTGACGGACTTGGTTTGAATACTTTGGGCCATAACCCGCTGAAAGAAACCCATGCTTTCTACAATCCTCCCACGATCTCCAAGGGTCGCCCACGTCAAAATAATGTATGCGGGTGGAGAAATCAAAGCCCACAAGCTTCTTGTGCAACGTGTTCTTGGGACGGAACTTGCTTTTGTAGTGTCCTGCATTTTCGTTGGTCAGCCGCTCGCCCAGTTTCCAAATGAGTGCTGCTTCAATCATGAATGCTTCATCCGACGTAAGGTCCGCCGCAATTATCCTGATTGTCGGTTCAACTCCATCGGCGCGGATCTGCCTAATCCTGGCTGCCTTTTTGGACCTGCCTTGGGCCAAGAGGTGGGCGGAACTCCTGCTCCCTGTGCCCTTCCCGTAGTAAAACTCTTCAAGGTTGCGGGGGTCGATGTAGCAATAGACGTAATAATCTCCTGGCGCATTCATTTGGAGTTTCTACAAGAAGAGTGTGATCGGTTTTCACCGCAGGTCTTTTGGACGATCTGTTGAGGCGTACCCTCATGTTGTGGTGAAGGCGGTGCTTGCTTCGCGAGATCAAGAATCTTCCCAACCTCCTTCCGCACTTCATCAGACAACGATGTATCCCACATCAGCCTCACGCCACGATCATAAATACGTTTGGCCAACGATGGCGCCTGCGTTTCTAACAACGGCCCCTCCTCGCCGTAATAAAGAAAATGGTCGAAGGTCACGAGCGGACGGCCCTGATCACCCTTCTTGTGCGGTCCGACCCCGACCCACGTTAGTTTTCTGGCTATGCAATTCTGTTGAGCTTCACACCCTATTCCTCCTACACCGATTACCGCATCGAATGGCCAAGCGCGGACCGTCTTCATGCAATTGTTATTCCCAAAAACGCCAGTATCCTTATCAGGATCTCCGCAGTGCGTTCTTTTGTAAATCAGGGTTTTCATTGCAGCGCTTAATTAAAGTATCGAAGTCCTTTATCGACCGCTAGGTTTTTTGATGGGTCTTTGTTTTGTCAAGTGGGGGGCGACCGGTTATCTGATCCACGTTAATTGTTCCTGTGCGCAAGGCGGAAGTTGCGACTCTTGAACCAGGCGTAAAATCTCGAGGCATTACTCAACTCGGGCAGGCGAGCACTGCGCTGAATATAACCATCTTTGACGGACAAGCCGCCCCATTCTTCGAGCACTGGGCGACAGACGCGATAAGCGCGGTCACGATATTCGCCAATGGGAATACATCGCTCCAGCCGACCGGAAACCTTGGGCTCTGCACGGACAACGATATCGGTGGCGCCAGGAACGCGACGGGTATGAGCGTTTTGGTCCCAGAGACTTTCGGGCACGTCGATGGGCGGGACGATATCTTTGATTACGAAAAGACCGATCAGGGCGTAGAGCAGATTTTCGTCTCGAATATCCCGGAGGCTTGCGTAGAAGACAAGTAGGTCACCGGCTCCTAGTTCTTGTATGCGCATAGCACGCCGGCCTTGGTCACCGTAAGTGAGGGTGCCGAAGTCTGGATCAAGGTGCATCCGCCGCCGAAGAAGGCGGGCGGGAAATGACTGGCTCAACGCCGCCAGAGCAGGCTGCATTTCCTCGTAAAATCGCGCATGGCCGTCTCTCAAGGTTTTGGTTTCGGCGATCGGGATATACACGAACTTCCCTAATCGGGCATCAACCGGTCCGTTCCAGTGGCCATCGTCACTGGAATCAATGCCAACGCGCACCAGAAGAGCTTTCATGGATCAAATGAGAAGTGGGATTGGATGAGGAAGTCTCGACGGTCATTTTGGCGAATTGGGTGACTTTGACAATGCCAAACGCCCGCGCATTTTCGGATCGATAAACCGCCGAAATCGCTGCCCGGTTCCATGTGGTCGACGATGTATTGCTTATCCCATATACCCCTATACTGGGACGTCCTCGCCTTTATCCTGAACAGGATCGTACGGGTTGCCGGGCGTCCTGTTTATGGCAAGAAAAACTTCGTTCCGGCCCCTGCACCCTGACGCTTCAAGACCTTGGGATTCTTCTTGAGAAAATCACGGATGCGGATGGGCGCTTGACCAACCGCGTCAGCAATCTTCTTCGCATTCATCCCGTGCGTCCCATTGGTTGCGAATACCTCCAGAATCTTGCGCTTCAACTCTTCATCCGGGATCGACTCACGCCGGATTCGAATTGTGCCTGTCGGTACAGCGTGACCCGTGAGTTCCTCGATCTCCTTTTCCAAATCTGCCACTGCTCGACGTGCTGCGATTAGCTTCTCCTTTAGTTCGAGGACGGCATCTTCCTTGAGCTGTCGGATTCGGAGTTCGAGTGATTGGATTTCTTCGAGAGTGGATGTGGTCATGGGTGTTGATTGATTTACGGGCTCAAGGACGCTTTAGTCGAAAAGGAAATGTCGGCGGACGAGGATTTTAACCTCACTCGGATTCTCGCCCAAGTTTCAACGGGTTGACACGCTACCGCCGGTAAATTTCCCAAATCGGGGAGGACGTGTAAGGTGGCAGGGTTTGCTGGTCTGTCAAGTCCGTCCTCATCGTTCTCGTTTGACACGTCGCGGGATTACGCTCGGCCGGTGACGGTGGAGGCTGCGATCCCGTGCCCGAAATGCGATGGGGGGTTCGTTCGAAGGTGGGGTTGACCGCGCTGCCGCCTGTCTTACGTTCACCCGATGTGTGGGCGCTACCGCCTTAAAGATCCCAGAGAAGCATTTGATTGGCTCGACGTCGAACCGTCATTCGAGTTCGAGCCGCGATACAATATCGCCCCAATGCAACCGGTTTCGGTCGTAACTGCTGCTGGAAGAATTCAGGAGATGACGTGGGGAATCATTCCGGGTTGGACGAGGGAGAAATCAAGGCCGCTGATCAACGCCCGATCAGAAACCGTGCGGGAGAAGAGCTCGTTCAAAGAATCGTTTACACGGCGGCGATGTTTGGTTCCTGCTGATGGATTTTACGAGTGGACGAAAATTGGAAAACGACCCCACCTGTTCACGCTAAATGATGGTGCCCCATTCGCCCTGGCCGGCTTTTGGGAAATGGGGGAACAAATTCCTCGGTGTTGCCTGCTCACCACGGCGGCAAATTCGGTGCTGGAAGCGATTCATGACAGGATGCCGGTGATCGTTCGTCGGGATGACTGGGCGGAGTGGTTTTTCCAGAGGGAACTGGCGGATGAAAGTTTTCAGCGGATCACGGCGCCATATCTGGCCGAGGAGATGTCGGCGTTGGCTGTTTCGCCACTGGTGAACAATGCCAAGTTTGATGATCCGAGATGTTGTGAGCCGTTGCCGCCGACGCTCGGAATTTGATGTCGGAAACAGAAACCGCTCAGTAAGGGTTAGCGGCGGTGGAGGCAAATTCGAGGGTTTTCGTCACGGCGCCGACGCTGTCGCAAATTTCGACCATGGCCCCATTCACCCGACTCCACCACCTTGCGTAGCTCACTGCGGCCTCGATTTGAAATACCAGAGCGGGAATGCGAGGGCATCGCTGGCAAGAGTCCAGCCGGTATTCCCTGGGCGCGGAGATAGTCGAAAACGATCCATCCGGCAATGATGGCCGCAGAGGTTTGCAGGCGTCAAGAGTGGGCGAAATCAGCCAGTTTTACACCTCCGACCGCGATAACTTCTCCGAGTGAATCCTTAAGCGCCTCTTCTCTCCGGCGAGCGAGCACGGTCAAGGTGGAGATCGGCGGTGCGAAGGTGGGCGATTCTACCTTGACGGAGCGCAGCGAACCATACAATCGAGGCGCGATTCACGCGAGGCCCTGTCAGCTTTGAAAATTCGCGCCTTATGCGCCAAAAATGAACGGCGTCATCGCCGAAACGGATGTGGCCGCGCAGCTTGCGGAGCGGCGACATCATTCGGGCTACGGGCAGAGCAAAGTCTTTGACCTTGGCGAGCGGCTTCCAGCGGCGACATGGGGAAGCATGGCGAGCAAGGCCGAAGTCTTTGCGTGGCGGGAGGGACGTTCGCGTCGCAGTACTCTGGTGCCTGGCTACTCCTCAAATCCGGAGCTTTGATCGAAGCCGAGTGTGCGGCAGTTCTCCGTCACAGTTCGGATCGTATTTTCGTCAACGCCACTTGGCACATGAGCGCTAATGTCGATGACTACCTGCACATTCGCTCCGAGCTTGGCGACCAAATGCTGCAAAACCTCGGTTGAGATCGTCGAGGCATCCCGTGCAAGTCGCGTCGCGTCTACTTCGATGGAACCGTGAAATCTGGTGGGTTGAGACTTCGGTAGCGGGGACGTGGCTGAAGGGATGGGCGTGCCGCCGATAACAGGCTTTATAGGAACAATAGCCCCGCTTGGACTAGGCGTCGTTTGCGGAGCGGGCACAGTCTCCTTTTCCAACTGCGCTAGTGCGACTCCCGGCTTTACAATGACACTGCGACCATCGGCTACAATCGCGACGCCGGTTCGGCCGGCTTGCAGACCGACGTAGCGCTTGTTCTCCTGATCGTAACTCCCGGCGTAGGCAAACGTGTCCGACGACCAAGTGAGGCTCGCTACCCCATCGCGTACCGCCTCGACCATCAATTCCTGATACGTCAGCCGTGGTAGATACAGATATTGGGCAAAATATTCCTGGACCTGCCGCAAGTCGATGTGCTCGCGGTCAGTCCAGAGCATCTTGTCGAGGTGGTGTCGCAGAAAAACTCCGGCCAGTGTTGCCGTAATTAAGCCATCGCGTTCCAGCCGTGCAAAGGCCCGCGCCGCGAGTGAACCAGAGCCAGTAAGACGAATCGCCTGCCACTCCGTTTTGCCTGAAGGGTTGGGTTGTTCGGGCACAATAAGCCATTGATAAGCCTCTGGCAGCCGCGCCTCGATAGCGCCATCAAAATCGCCCAACTTTTTCTCGGCGAGCTTCGTGTTAAAAGGGTCAAGGCCTAGTGCATCGCGCTCGTCATGGATTGACTTCCATGCGCGATAGTTCGCACACGCTTCTCTGAGTTCACCCAGCCTCGTCTTGTCCGCAGCGAGGAAGACGAGCGTGTTGCGATTGACCCTTTGTCCATTGCCGCGTTTTTCGAGAAACTCCATCGCGGTCTTCATCGCCGGACTGTCTTCGAGGCCATTCGTGTGGGCTTTCTCTGGTGGCAAAATTACCAAGCGTCCGTCCGTTTCGTCAGGGACCTCGCTGGTCGTGTCAGGTGCCGGGTAGACCTTCGCGAATCCGCCGCGCTGGCCCTGCTGTTTGCGGAGCCGTTGCCGGATTTCCGAGAAAACGTCGTCATCTTCTTGCTGCGCCGCACGGTCACGAGCGATGTATCCAACATTGGGCTGCGTTGAATACCAATAGCGCGAGCCATCGGCATAAAGGTGTGCGGCTTGGTCGCCGAGTTGGCGCAGAGCATCACCAAAGACCGCGATGTTTTCGCCCGGCTGCACGCATCCGAGCCGGATGCGGCGAATATCGAGTCCTTTGTTTGCCTGTCCCGCGACCGGCGCGGAACCCATGTAGATCGTACGGGCCACACGCCGAGTGGCCCAGAGCCGTCCAAAGCGCGGTGATTCGGTATCCATCCGCTTCGGCAGCGAATTCGGTCCGTCCACATCTTTCTCGATGATCACCGGCCAATTCGGCGGGAGATAGCGCGTCAACTCGGTTTCCACCGTCGGTTCATCAATCGGCACGATGCTCGGCATGATGAGTAACGACCGGTCCTGCCGAACCCAGAGCGTATGAATCACCGAAGCCATCAAACGCAGCACGCCGCGAGTGCGCTGGAATTCCTCCAGGCTGGACCAATCGTTGTAAAGGCGGTCGAACAGTTCTGGATGAATGGGATACGCTGCTTCCATGCGGCGTTCATACTCGGCCTCGCGGCACTCGTTTGGAAACTCCGCGGGGTTCTGGCGATACTGTGTTCCGAACGCGCGCACGACTGCATCGCGGTCCGCGAAAAGCTGCGGGTCGGTCATCGGTTCAAACAGCCGGCGCCGCACAATCTCGTAGCTCTCCTCAGCATTCGCGGGCCGCCAGTTGAATTCCACCCGACCGAATGTGTTCTCAAGTCGCGTCAGCGCCTGCGCGCCGCCTTCGCCTCCCACCTCGATGTCTGACTGCGGCAATGAAGCCACCAGCAGAGCCGTCGGTACCGCTTTCACCGCTTCGGTTAGGGCTTGAGCGAAGGATAGATTGGAGTCGAACGACCCGCCCGGCAATCCTGGCGTTTCATACATCTGCCGACAGTACGCGACCCATTCATCGACCAGGATCAGCAAAGGGCCAACCTGCTGGAAAAGCCGCACAAGGTCGTCGGAGCCAGGCGCCGCACCGTTTTCGTCGGATTCGCGAATGAGCGCATACGCATCCTTCCCGCCAAGCTGATATGCGAGCCTGCCCCAGAGCGTTCGCAGCGAAATCCCGTCTTTCATCTTCTCGGGCTGTCCGGCGGAAAGCGCGGTGCCAACGAGCACGGCCCGCTTCGCCTTTGGCAAACTCGAAACGCCTGCCTCCGACATCAGCACGTCAATACCCGTCAGATTGCTCGCCTGCGCGCCGCTTACGAGGTGATATAGGGCGAGCATCGAATGCGTCTTGCCGCCGCCGAAATTCGTCTGCAACTCGATGACGGGATGCCCGCCTTGACCGCTCAATCGCTTAAGGGCGTTGAGTAGCAACCCACGCAAGCCCTCGGTGAGAAACGTGCGTCGGTAGAACTCGTTCGGCTCACCATATTCCGGCAACGCACCGCCACGATGTACCTGCGCGAGATCGGCTGCGAACTCCGCCTGCGCGAAAGTTCCGTTGCACACATCCGGGTGGGGCGTGATGACGTCGCGCCACGGCTTCAATCCTTCCATCGGCGTGCCCTCAGTCGCCTGCCGTTTCGCGCGATCCGTCGCGACGCGCTGCATCTCGGCAAAGCGCGTCCGCATTACTTCGCCTTTCAGCTTCTCCACTTCCGTCGCTTGGCTGGCTGCCGAGACAGCGCTAAGCAAGCGGTGGATGGTATCGAGCGCGCGAAGTGTGTCGTCGGTGCTGAAAACCTGCTGGTGCGCCCAATCATTCCGAATCACCTCCAGTTCGCCAAGCATCCCGCGCTCCGCCTTTCCCAGCTTGAGTCGAAAGAGATACTGCCAGTCGCTCAAGATGATGCTGATGACGCAAGCCGTGTCCCATTCGTCGGGTCCGCTCGGCACATGGCCTCCGCTACGCGCACGTTGTTCGAGGTATTCCTGCGCCTTCGCGGCTCCCAGTCCGCTGTGCCGCGCGTCCATCTGCTGGATGACAAAAGGGCGGTAGCCATCGACGAAGCAGTCGAGTGCGAGTCCCACACGTTCACGATTCGAGCGAGCCATAAGTCAAGGGGATTCCGGCGGAACAATCAGCCGGATGTTTGGAAAATAGGTCCGCAGACAACCGCGGTCGTCTGTGGCCAGCGAGTCCGCCTGGGTCGCGGCATGTGCGACGCCAAGAAAATCGGGCAATATCGTTTTCGTGGCCCGCCCTCGCTGCGGTGTGACCTGTCCTTTCGAGGTAAGGAGTGCTTTCATGCCTTCCACAATAAGAATTCTTTGTAGGACTCGCAAGTCATACCATCTGTTCGGCCAGCAGCGGCAGTGCATATCCTCGCCCTGATTTCGCGCTTCATTAAAACGGGATTTCTCCAAGAGTCTCCTTCAAGAAAGCCTCAATCTCCCGCAGCAGCCCGTGATTTTGGATTAAGGGTCCCGCTTCACTTCCCAGCGGCTTATCGACCCGGATAGCGCGAGCACTTTCCGCGTCCCCAATTCCCTTCAAAGCGGAAGGTGAAACATGTATTAGCCGCAATTTGCTGGTTTGCCTCTGCGCCTGAGAGATTATGGAATTAACGTAGTCATCTCCGAAGCTGTACCCGATAACCACCACGAGATCGGCGGCTGAGAGCGTCTCGTAGAAAAAGTGTGCCATTGAGAAAAACGGTTGTTCACCAGTGAGCTTAACGTCGGTTCCGAATACCAAGTGAGGCGGCATTCCAACAAACTCCTCAGCAGTTTCTGGCGGCATTTTGGAAATATTTATTAAGCCCCACTCCGGACTGTTGATCCAATCGAGACTTCCATGCATCTTATACAAGCGTATAATACATTGTCCCTCGAGTTGCTTCCGGAACAGTTCCGGTTGCCATCCCTTCGCTGAAAAGCCGTCGACCAACACTAGGTTCTTTTGCGCCTCACAACACGGAATGAGTGCTTTCTCGACACAGCAATCATAATTGAGAGAGAAAATATCCAAACCTTCATAGCGCGCAGCGATTCTCGCTAATCCGTCGATATAAGCAATTTTCTCCTGAGTCGGGAAACCCAACTGCTCGTGTAAATGTTCGTAAAAGCAGCCCAAATATTCCTCCAACAGTCGGGCTTCTTCGGTGAGCAGTTGAGTGAGGTGAGGATGCCATCCAGATACAAACGGGGCTAGGGGATTACGTTCGCGAGCAAGGAGGTGACGAGCGGCAATCGCAATCTGCTCTACGTTCACCGGTGCTGATGGATCGCGCCCGAGCTTGCCGAATTGAAAGCGAATTCCCCCTTCGATATAGAAGTGTAAAAGTTTTAAAGACTTTGGGCCTTTGGCGTTCGCGCGGTCGATAATGAAGCGTTTGAAGCGCTCCGCCAATTCCACCGAGGCGGGAAGACCGGCCGATTTAGAAAAACCGGCGCCAAGCAGAAAAACGATACGAGCTTTTGCCTCTGCCGTCATAGAAACCACATTCGGTTGTTAAGTTCGGGCTTTGCCGCAATGGCATCGGCGATCCCCTGGAATCGTAGAGATTTCGCAATGAGCGTGCTGTAGAGGACCGAGATCGGTTTGCTTGCCCCATTGAACGCCCTGAAATTGACGTGAGACAGATCATATACCTGCGCGACTAGGGGAATGGGATCAATTCCTTTCGCGAGCGCTCTTGTATGGACCCGGACGGAACAGGGGGATCGAAACCGCGCTGCTGCCAGGTCTTCTATCCCTTCCGTCAGCACCAGGAAATCGTCATCCCTGAGACGAACAACCTGTCCGCGTCCGGGAGTGCCGTTCGGATTCTCATCTGAAATAGCGAAGATTTCGTGATCCTCTGACACCGAAATAATGCAAACCGACGTGTGGCCGTTAGGCTTGAATGACTCTGCCGCGGACTCGACAGCTTTCTTCTCCTCCCGCTTGAGATCCCCCGTGAGGTGGATCACAAGTGAATCGTAGGGCAATTTTAATGTTTCTGCCTGTCTCAATGCAGCGGAAACCGCGTTCCCAAGACTCTCCGCCAAGTCTTCCTCACCCACTTCCGGATATACTGAAACGAAACCAAAGCGCCCATCAGAGCTGGAGCAAGTTGCAAATGCCTGATATTTATGTCTTGCACGCGACACAGGATCGTGACGTTCAGCCCGACCGATTCCAATAATAAGGCTCTTGCGGGTAGATGAGGGTTCGAGAGTCCAAGGCGTTCCGCCGAGTTTTGTAAAGGCTCCCAAGGCAATGTTTGAAGCAGCCCATTGAAATTGGGACGGGTTGTCGATGAGATCAACGGTGACATTTTGTGCCATTATTCCGTGCCGCAAGAGCAGAGCCTTACAGGCATAATATGGCGAGGTTTCCTCTTCTTGTTCCGTCCGGTCATGAACGACGAAGAATATGTCCGGCTTAAAATGAGAACCCTTCAGCCAAGCATCAAGCGCGTTTGCGTATGATTGAGCTGCATCGGCTTCACTCGATCCAATAGCTACGTCAAAATCACTGACACTTACGACAGAGTCATTCTTCAATGGCAATCCGAACCACGGCTGGATTCCACGGAAATACCCAACTCCATCACGAAGCGCGGCAAACAGTTTTCGTGCTTCCGGTCGATGGCGGTTAGCGAACAGGAAACCGTAAGTGGGCTTTCCGATAGGTGGCATTCCGTGCGGACCAATCTTGACCATGCCATCTGTTTTCTTTCGGTTCTCATGTTTAACATCCCCTTTGTAGAGAAATTCTGGCTGCGGCAGAGAAAAAGCGCAGGGATATGTGCCTTCTACTGTTCCTGGCCGGATTGGCGCAGCATCAATCTGAATCTCGAGCCCCTGCCCCACAGCGGGAGTCAAATTTAAAGTATCCACCCCGCTGGAGAACAAGAATTCCAATGCAGCTGCCAAGCGCTCTTTATAGAGCCGCTGATTTCGGGAATGACCAACCAGGGTTTTATCTAGTTGCAGGCGCGTTGTTGTCACCCCGACAAGTGGCGCAAGTTTCGGGAATGACCTGTCGAATGTTGTAAAATTCTCAGGTTTCGGCTCCAACTTCAGCCAAGACGATGGAATGTCGGTCGTTTCGCCGTTTGGCAGCGAGACGGAAACATTGTCACCGGAAATCTGCTTGACCCTTCCGCAATAGCGCCCTGCATAACGCGATAATTCGTCAGGCACTTCCAAGTGAGCCAGCATCACTGACGCCCCGTTCGCGATGGATCGCATCTCGCGGTTCTCCAGAGTTTTGGTGAAAAGCGTTCTCGCCCGCCAATTTATCACGAGGGTGTATTCACCCGCCTTTTCCGAACTATCTGCCCTGAAGTAGATTCCTTCCTCAAAGGCGATATGCTCAAAATGCAGGCCTTCCACCGGCCTGAAGGCACAGCACCCCCACTGACGCTTGTCGATCCATTGCCAAACGATCTCACAGCGCTGGGCAAGGTAGTCGGCGACCGCATACTCAATGATGGCCTTCGGAAGATTGCGGGCATTTGTCCACTCGTAAATCTGCTTCCCGCAGCTATATCCTTCCGGGGCGATCCCCTTTATGAAGACGATCTGTGATTCGCGAACGTTCCAGACAATGCGAGCGGCTGCTTCTGGTTCATAGATCTCGGTGAAAATCTCCTTGGGCTTCCTGTCCTTTGGAAGCGGTAGAAACGGCAAAATGCAGCTCGGCCGAGTTAAGCGGACCGGAAGCATGTTGAGTTTAAGAGATGTGGTTTCGTCTTTCATGGCTCGCGAAATGGTTTACAGCATATCCCGTTGCGTGAATATCTCGACCGCCGGTTTGCTCGCTGCGAGGCGGGTGGCTTCGGGCCAGGCTTGGACGAGGGCGTTGTATTGAAGCGCGTCTTTGGCCCATTTGCGGCGTTCACAGAGGGTGTAGAGGCGGTAGCTTAGATCACGGGCCAGTTCGGCACGGGCACCGCCGAGCCGGGCGGTCAGTTCGGCGGCACCCTCCTCGCCCCGTGTTTCGAGGGCGCTGACGAGGTGATGCGTGGCTTCCCAAATCGTGAACCGCTTTTCGGTATTCGGGTCCCAGTCGGGCGCGAGTTCGTCGGTGCGGAGGAGGCGCACTTTTCCGGCTTTGGCCGTGAGGATGCCGGCTTCGGCCATGCCGGAGACGCTGGTGTTCTTCGCCGTGCTGAGCGTTTCGGCCACGCCGTAGGGGCCTTCCGAAAAACCGTGCTGGTCGAACCACGCCAGCGCCCATCGTGTATCTGTGTCAAACTCGCCTTCCTGTTCGGCAAGAACTTGATCGAGTGTCTGGTTGATGAGTGTAAGCGCGGTGCGCACCCCCATCGGCGCGCCGTCGGTTTCGATGACTTTTGTGTAACGAGAAAAGACAGCCATGCCAGGCCCGATGGCAGCTTGAGCCAAATCCACCGGCGCGATATTGCCCTTCTGCAACTGACGAAGCGCATCGGGGAGTTCACCACGTAGAGCGTGGAGAAATTCATTGCGCGAGGCGACACCAGCATCTTTCGGAAGTGGCCGACAAACAATGACTATCGAAGAAGCAAGTGCGTTCCAATTTCGCTTGAGGTTTCCGATCAATTCAGTCCGTATTGGCCACGTGCCATCAATCGAGAAACCGGCGTGCAGTAGTCCTTCCAACATTGTTTCCCATCCAGTCGAAGCTCGGATTTCCGAAACCTCATCGCTGCCATCGTTCCCGTCTCCTTCCGCTTCGGATTGTTTGAATGCGTAAAAGACGGTGAGCGGATACTCCTCGCTCATGGCATGCCGCATATTCACGAACGCGTTTCGGAAGCCTCGCTCGAAAAAGCTCTTCGCTTGTTCGGCACCTCCATGCCGGAAGCTATCAGCAACCAACTCCGTGACCTTCGGCGTGAGCATCGACGAGAACAGCCCTGGATAAATGTCTCGAAGAATCGGCCTCTGCCAGACATAAAAAAAGTCAGACAAGTCAGAATACGGAACATTGTCGTAGTAAGGCGGATCGGTCGAGAACACGGGCTTCGTGGCCAGACGGAATGGCTGCGCGGCATCATGCTGCTGCACGTAACCAGGCGTCGAGAATGACTGCTGCCGCAAAACCTCCAGAGTGTAGTCCAATTGGCCAACGAAGTTTCCGGTAGAATCAGAGAAGGGATTTCCTTCCACAAAGTCCCAATTGATCGTGATCGCCTGACGGGCAAACACCTGCTGAATCTTTTCACCGCCCGGATCCCAAAAACAAAGCGCCGAAAGGCGATTTGCTAACTTGCTCACAGTCAAACCCAAGTAGGTAATGATTGCGTCAACGTAGGCGTCTGCTTCTGCTTTTGAGCCGAATTGCTTTTCGCATTCTTCACATGCTTTCGTACGAACACTCGGCGCGACGTGCTGAAAGGCTGTGAGTGCAGCGAGCTGACGTGAAGTGAAAAGTTGCCAGTGCTTCACCATTCCGTAGTTCTGAACACGAAAGCCTAGCTTGCCTGCTGGCAGGTCTGTATCCGGCACTCCCTGCGGCTTGGCACTCCGTGCGAGCGCTTCGTCTGCTTCCGTCGCACGCAGATAGGCTCTCCCTTTCGGACCTTCTACCACTGTGGCCATGAGACGTGCGCCCATGCGGCCGGCTTTTCCCTCAGCGCGAATGTAGTCCAACGGCATCGGGCTTCCCGTCAGCAAGCAAATGCCACCATTGCGGCTGACGGTTGCCTCGTGCGCTTCGCCTTCACCCATTCGGATGTCGAATCGATACGTCATGTTTTGAGTGTCCACCAAGGGATGGAGCCAAGCTTTCCGCTTAGGTTTAGTGCAGAGCTTGAACGACCGTACCAGCGGGACGTGTGCACCTTTGGCCGCTGGATTTGGACTGGTCACTGTCCGTGCCCACAGCCACGCAATGACCGTCATTTGCTCTGTCTTGTTCCCCGCTTTTTCATCCGGTGTGGCGTGGCGATACGTGCCATCGGCCGCGCGGATCGCATGGATTTTCGGATAGAGATGCCCGACAAGCTTCTGTGCCTCGTCGCGCATCCAGCAGCCATAGTAGCGGATGTCCTCCGCGAGCCCCGCCGCACCTTTGCGCGTGCTCACCTCGGCGACTTGCTTTTTTCCGCGCCCGGCCTTGATCCCGCGCGCCGTACTGCCGAGAACATTCGCGTGTCGCGCGTCTGGGTTTACCGGCGGAAGGCCGGCGAACTTCGGCGGCAGCTCAATGAGCGCCTTGGTGATGAGCACCGGCACCGGGTTCAAATCGCTTGCGTACGCTTCCAGCCCCAGCCGCTGCGCCTCCAGCGGAATGGAACCGCCACCGCAGAATGGATCGTAGATCGGCGGCGGATTGCCATCGGTGGAAAGGAGAATCTCATCGCGCGCCGCCTTGAGCACACGCTCGTCATTCGAGTTCTCCCACTTCACCAATTCCTCAATAAGCCGAAAGAGTTCCTGCCGCTTGTTCTCCTGCGCCTCTATGGTCGGATACAAGTCCGGTCGCGACGAAGGATCATCCACCAGTGAAGCAAATAACACCGCCCGGCAAGCCGCTAACGGACGCCGCGCCCACCACAGGTGGAGCGTGGAGGGATGACCATGCCGGATGGATTTCTCCCGCGCCGCTTCGCGATTGATGGCCTCCAGCGGCAGCGCGACTTCGATGAGCTTTTTGCGGTAGGGAGTAGTCATTAAAGCTGAATTGAAATCTGAACGCCGAAGCTGTCCTCAAACTTCTCCTTGAAGCGGGCGCGTAGCGCGTCGAATGCGGCATCTGGATTTACGAGTTCTCCCAAGTAAGCGGAAAATACATCGACCAGCGTGCCGAGGAGCTTTTGCGGAAAGACCACGATGGTCGGGCAATCTGCGCCGGTGTCCGCATAGGTGCAAAGCCCAGTTGACTCAACTGACGCGATTGTTTCTTGCCCAGTGAGGGCACCATAGAGAGCCACATGAGCTTCATGCAAGATGCCGCACCGAAATCCCGTGTAGAGAACCTCCGACAGGGTCGAAAGGGTCTCCGGCTGGTTATTATTCTTCAGTCGTCCCGTTCGGATTGGAGGGGCAACCGGCGTCGCCAGTTCTGGAATGCGGTCGGCAATGAAGTCCTCGAACTTGAAATGCGACGATTCCAGCCTTTTGTTCGTGCAGTTCTTTAACGCTTCGGTCGGGGACTGCTGCGCTCCATAGCGATATTGACTGAGGGCATCAATAAAGAGACAGTTCAACGCCATGACGGAGAAGGCGAAATCGCTGGTTCCAGCGAGCACTTTTGCCGGCTGGAGATACCAAGCTTCGAGCCGGTTACGAAACTCGCTCACGACCTCCGGAAACTCTCCCCAGGCGATTTCGGCGTATGTCTTGTCGGGACGGAACAGGCGGTTGGCCTGAACAGGGCGATGGATTTTCATAAGTGGAAAGTCAGTTACTAAATCTTGTGATGCTTGTCCTCGAACACTGACGTGCGAGCGATGCCGGAATATCCGATGAGGCGAAGCACGAGAACATTGATGGCTCCGGCGATTCGACCGACAGCACTGAAATGATCGTGAATAGGATTTTCAGGGTCGGGACCAAGGGCCGCGTGGACGCTCTTGTGCCGCACCGTTTTCCAGGTACTCCAGGCGTCTTTCATCAGGCCCTCCCAAGGAAGTCCGAGGTGCTCGCAGACCGCACGATATTTTTCAGCTGCCGTGAGGGGGGAGGAGCAGGAAACGACCGCCAGCAAGCGGGAGAATCCCGTCTCAGAAATCCGCGGATGTTTTTCCAGCCAGCCCTTAACCGCATCTTTAGCGGTCGTAAACGAAGCGGCGTCTTCTTTCGCATCCAGATTGAGTCCCTCGAACATCAAAACGGCAAGGCTCTCCAAGAGAACGCAAAGAGAACTGAGCGTGATCTCGCCGGGAATTCCCTTGGCACCCGCAGCCCTTAGCAACCAGAGGGCCTTTGATGCAGCCTCCGAAAGCGCGCTGTTCGTGTTAAAAAAGCGGGTCGCCTTGCCGAGGAAATCGCTGAAATTCCATTCGATGCTGCCGACCTTGGCGTTGAACCCGATGCGTTCGCTGAACGGGGCGAGAGCCGTGCGGTCAAGTTTGCGGACGGCGTGGAGTTTATCCAAGAGCTGCTTACCATTTTGGCGGAGGATTACCCGATAGGGCCAGCAATGTTGGCCCGTGGCGAAGGCAAGTCCTGTGAGAAAGGACGTGAGAAGTTGCTCGTGCGTTTCAACTGGAATAGTTTCGTCAGTCGCCGCAGGGAGGAAGAGATAGACGTTCAGGTCCTCGCCCCGCTTCAGCAAGCCATATTCGATGCCGTCGAAGCTGCCGGAAAAAGTGTCCGCGGTGCTCCTCGTAACCTTGCCAAGAAAATCATTCTGCTCTGTGAACTGGGTGCCACCATTGGTGTGGATGAGCGGGAAATCGAGGACGACCGCATGAATCCAAGTACCATCCGCATAAGGCGATGGCGTTGCCGGCTCCTGAGGTGATTCGACGCTCGGCGGTTCCGGACCTTCGGTCGATCCAGGGATCTCAATCTTGAGGTTCTCAGGTAGGGTGCCATCATTGGCATCAACTTCGGCTTGGAGACGCTCGAGTAGCTTCCCGATCGTCTTGAGGGGCATCTTGTCGAGCCCGACGGGGAGCAGCGAAAGGGTGTGGGTGTCGTATTCCTGAGACGTGATTCCATTGGTCCAGTGCCTTGTCCCACAGGGGGCGAGGTGCTCAATTACGATGGGGAGATTCGAGCCGATGACACCTTCAAATCGCCAGAAATCTTCTCGGCTGTAGGTTCCACCTTCCGCTTGTGGGGCCTCTCCGCCAACTGGAAACGTAAGGTGCAGCACGAATTCATTTTCTGTTCTTTTGATCGTCCCCTCACCGAGAAACGCTCCACCCTCCTTCGGATACACAGTTCCACTCACCGAGAAGCTGGCTCCCGGAATTTGGGCCTTCTCTGCAACCTCGTTGGCTGTGATTGGATTACTCATAGTAAAAAGCAGTTTTAATCGGACTGCACGAGCCGGTATCGCGAAGGGTAGAGCTTTACCTGCCCCGTTTGTTGGAGCGCGAGGACCTCATCGCCACTCAGGATGCAAGGCTCATGGTCGCTGCCAAGGACAACAATTATGGTGGCGGATGGCGCCTCCTTCATCAGCACCCAAAGATCAGCAGCAATCTCGACGCCGTTCGCCAGCTTCTGATCGCTCACCCAAAGACGATTTATCAGATCACCATCTGCCGCGCGCTCTTCCCAGTTAAACGGACTGGCGGACTTCCCGACGCAGCGCCCATCCGGGTGAGCGTACTGTTTGCTGTCGCCGTTCCAATGGAATCCGCGCGTCCGCGCGTAGCGTGAGATTAACGTCGAATCGGCCGATGACGCATTCCTTGAGGTGGCAGGGGGCTGCTCGGGTGTCGAATCTTCTTTGTGCTCAGGTGGTCTTTCGTCTTGATCATCCAGCTCTCCCGCTTCTTCGGTTTCCTCGGATTCCGGCTCGTCGTTTTCGTCCGTTTCCCCTTGCCCCTCCTTCGACCCCAGGGATGTTGATCCTGCCCTGGTACTTGGCGCAGCTGACACGGGTGTGTCATCCTCAAGACCTGGAAGCGGCAGATTCGGATCGATCTGGAACTCGGATGCCAGATACTCGCGAACAAATTCCGGCACGCGGTCAACACAGGCGGAAATCGCGACCGCAATTCCAGGATGCGCAAATGGACGACTGAGTTCATCTACAAGCTCCTTATGAAGACGGGCTGCGGAGAGCGCGCTGACGGAGAGTTCGTTTTCTAGCCAGAAGGCTTTCGGCCGAAATGGCTCGCCAGACGGAGTGCCATCGACATAGGGAGTCACCTCCAGCTTGATGACGGGCTGCCAAGTCGTCCGGTAAAGCCGTTGTGCGACGCTGCGGACCCGCACGGTTTCGGCATCGTTGGTTAACTTGATCCTGCAAAGGTTCACAGCAAGCTCGTTCAGCCAGTCCGGCACAATAGCGGTGCGGTTGCTGTCTTTGATGGATTTCGTAATCCGCAACTCGACGACCTCGTTTAGGTCGCGTAGTTCAGAGAATGGCGGCAGCAGCATTGTGTCGGCGGTGAGGATCTGGAGGTTCGCCGTCGCCTTCTTGATGAACGGAGCGAGTTCGCCCCATTTCATGAGACCCTGCATGGTGAGCCGGTATTTAAACCGGCCGACCGGTTCCCACGTGGAGTCAAGGCTTAGCCAATGGCCGCACGCCTGCCAGATGCGAATTGGCTCCCGCTGGAGCACCGCGCGCATTCTTTTGGCAGATGCGCCATCAATCCTGCTGCCTGACTCCAGGGATTGGAGCCACTCGATGGTGTGCTCGACAGCAGGCCGCTCGGGAACTCCTAACCGAGGCCATAGCGCAAACCGACGCGCAGAGGAATGGACCATTGCTGAGTCAGAGTGTTCATCGGCGAATATCGACGTTTCGCCGGATGTAACCCACTCGAGCGATTCGGTTAGGATGAGCGACTCGTCGGCAAAGGTTTGTGTCAGAGCCTTAAGGTGCGCCGGCGCGCACCGGTTCACGACCCGATCCAGCGCTTGGTAGAGGCGGGTGATCTCCGCGATGAAGCGAAGAGGCTCCGGCATCCGTGCGTGCGCCCGGAGCCGATCTAATATCCTGTCTGAACCGAGTGGTGTGTCCCGCACACCAAGCAGTTTGAGCAGCGGTTTGGTTTGTTCGGTATCGAGGTCTGCGAGGACGAATGGCTCGATACCGATTAGCGGCTCCGTGTCTGGTGTGCGCAGCAGAAGCTCCACCGGAGACGAAACAGTTCCCTGGGTGTCCGAAAGGCAAGCAATAGAGCGGAAGTGGACGATCCATTCGGCGGGGATGAACCCGCAGGAGAGCGTTTTGTAGAATCGGTTGCCGTTATGACGAATTTCGGCTGCTAGTTTCTCCTTCCAGCCATGAGGCGGCCCGGCGAGCACCATTTCGAGGACCGTCGCCCAGATTGCGGCATCGGATTTTGCAACTTCCCTCCAATGCTTCATTAAATCGCGATCCAAACCAAAGTCGTGGACGGAAAAATCGCTACGCTGATAGTGATACGCTGATGGCTTTTGAGCCCCGCGATCCCCTACGAATTTCTCGACGGAAGATCGGCTATTCAGATGGTTTCGACTCGCGTGAACGGGCGGAGAAACATTCAAACCGCTTGCCTCTGACCTTACCCAAGCCTGCCAAACATCGCGCTTAGCTGAAGTAAACTGGGCCGTGTAGTCCGGATGCAGGATGTGCTGTTCCGCCCATGCCTCAGGGACTATATCCTCTATTTCGCCAGTGTCATCGGCGACGATGCCTGCATTAACGTCGCGGAGGTGTAAATCTTTGGTGACGTATTTGAAGCCCTGAGGCACTTTGGCGCCTAGCGCCGCCATGATTTGCGCGATCCGGATGCAATTTGCGACCGGAATGCTCCCTCCGGTGAAAATCCTCTCGGAAGCTTTAGCGACAATGCGATCAACGGCGCTCGGCTCGTTCAACGCCAGCACTTGGAGGAGAGTCACCGCACGGTCGACCTGCGATGCATCGGCCCGTCCACCCCTTCGCGCCGCCTTTGTCGAGAGCCACTCAATCCAGCCGCTATCGACAGCGTGGGCATGATCGGTGATGAAGTTCCAGTCGGCTTCGGAAACCGCATCACGGCGCGAGGATAGCCGGATAACATCCTTGGCAGCATGTAAATTACGCTCGCCGGTAACGGGAACAATTTTCAGGCTGCGCCGCGTCTCATGATTCCAGTCACGCTGAACTTTATCCTGAACGAAGTCCCACAGAACTTGGAGCGCCTCCCAAGTCTGAGGTCGCAGAGGGCTTGGATCATCTTCGAGACGAGTGACTGCATCGTCGCCATTAACAACCGAAATCCATTCCCGTCTGACCAGAACTTGCTGCGCCGCTTCCGCCACTTCCGCGGCCAGTAGGTGCGCTTGGTCCTCTCCGAAGAGCCCAATCAGTTCAGGCGGGCTCCAAACCTGATGCAGCTCTTCCGGAACGGCGACACAGTTGCCCGGTGTGGCCAACACGCCCGCTGTGGTAAGCGCAATCGGGCGTCCTTCCAGCACCTCGAATAAAGCTTGACTGATAGCCTCACCGCAGGCACCGCCGAGATTGCCTTTGAAATCGGTGACTGACGGAAAGAGTGAATACGCTTCTGCACGTTCGGCTATATCGAGCGACTTATTGCCAACCCACGCACGAAGGGTTTCTCCCGCGAGACGACCGGCACGTTCGAGAAGCCAACGGTTCGTAGGTGATGTTGTGGGGTCTTTGATGGCGAAGCGGGCTGGATCTTGGATAAATGGCGCATTGCAGGAGAAGGGCAAAGGCACTTCCGCACCGGTGGGTAGCACAACGAAGAGTCGCTGACTGCCGTCTAAGCCGAGCACGACTTCGACCTGACACGGCGGAAGGTGCAGGTCTTCCACACTGCGCTCGGCGCGGATTTCCTCGATCGCCTCGTCTGGGAACGGTTCCGGCTTCGACCGCACCAACAGCAGGTCCTCTTTATGGTCAGCTCCGGCCAGCCGAATCCACCATGATTCGAGCACCGGTCCGTCACGGAGAACCTTTTTGCGGACGGTTTGTCCGTCGATGGTCAACTCCTCGATGCTGTTGAAAAACAGAAGCGCTGACGGGCTCGCTGCCCACTCCGCAAAGTTCCTTTCCAATTCACTGCGTCGATTCCGATCTGCGATCTTGACGCGAATTATCGTTCGTCGCGATTTTTCGATGCCATCGTTCCACACTGGTTCAGTAAATCGCTTTTTGCCGAACGTTACCGCTAGTGTTGGCGTCAGCACCTCGACTTTGTCGCCGAGACTGAATGTCGATTTGAATCCGACGCCACGAAAACCAATCGTGTGCAGGTTCCGCTTGTTGGAAAAACCGAAGCGACAGAGCGAGGTAAATTGCTCTTCGTTGAAATCACCTCCGTCGTGTTCGAACATGAAGAAGCCATCTTCGATTCTGACCGACGCTTTTTTCGCGCCGGTGTCGTCGGCGTTTTGTAATAGTTCGGATACAACGTGTCGCGGGCTTTGAACCTGGCGGAAAAGTTGATGCCATGGCGCAGCCAACACAGAATCGGCATCTAGTTGGCGCCAACGCCGTTCCGAATCGCTGCGGATTTTTTCGAAGTAACCGGGAACCTTCATTGGAGAGCGGAAGCAGCAATTTCGGAAAGGCGAACGTTTACCGAGGCGGTGGCAAACTCGAGACCGCCTTTGAATGGCTCTTTATAGTACTGCGGAGACTTAGCCTTGCCGTCGTCGAGGGGAACAATCACCAGGAACCATGCCTCGGGTTTGTTGAGCGCGGTGAGGAGTTCATTGCGCGTGAGTGTGACGACAGGCGCTCCAGCGACGCGACCTTTGACCTCAATGAAGCGGAGATGACCGGTGCGGGGATCCCGCGACTCGATGTCGTAGCCGCGGTTTTCTTTGGAGACGTCTCGCGGCTCGTTGCCCTGTTCTCGCTCGTGCTCCATCACGGCCGTCATTGCTAATGCTTCGGACTCCTTATTGTTGCGTCCGTATGTCGGCGGTTCTTCGGCGACGCGTGGGGAGCCCTGAGCAACGAACCAACCGGCGGGGATGATAAGCGCTCCGCCAGGAATCGTCGGGGGCAGCGGGATAATTCGTTTCTCAGATTCAAGACGGGCCATTCGCACACGCAATCGCTCGGCGAGCCCATCCGCGCGTTGGCGCGCCTGTGCAGCATTCAGTTTGGCATTGAGCTTTCCCGCCTGCTCCTGGACTTCGAGTTGCGCCGTCCGATTGTTCCAGTAAACGATCTCGCGGGTCAGTCGCTCATGTACCTGCTGCATCGCCTTGGTAATGTGGTTTTCGCGACGCATCCGCACTTCCTTGAGATGCTCCGGGATGAGGTTCTGAACGGCGAACGAAGTCGCGCGCTGTTCTACGTCGTCTTGAAGCCACGGAGCATCGAGGACCGACCTGGTGGCTTCCTGTTGCTCGGGCGATGGCGGCTGGTAATCCAAATACGGAGCGTAGCCCGCAGGGTGCGTTTTGCCGTCTCGCGTGATTTCGACAAACTGGAAACGCCGGGAGACCATTCGGGCCTGCGCGGCGGGTTCGGAGCCGCCTTCGCTGATGGCGCTCTCAAGACAGAGCAAAAGGCGTGGTTCCGCGCTCGGATCGTTGGGATCGATGAGAACGGTACCTTGGCGAAGCAACTCACGATTTTTTTCCAGCGTTAGATCGATCACTGCATCGAGGAGCGGATGACCAGGCGCGATGAGAGCGGCTGGCGGTTTACCATCCACGCGCACCTTGTCTTTGTAAAACGTGATGCGCTCGTAGGCTTTCAGGACCGGCGCCCGCCGGCCAGTCACACGGTCCCGTTGGCGAATCTCGAAGGGCACGTTCCGAATCTCAAAACGACCTTCTTCTTTGGGAACAAGCCGGCCCCCGAACTGCGCAAATGCTTCCGTGAAAAACGCGCTGATATAGAAAGGCTGGAGTTTGCGCGCTTCCCCGCGTTCCATCATTTCGCGAATCTCCCGCACCTTGGAAATGTCAAGCGTCTCGTTGGCGAGGGACCGCTCCTCCAGCAGTTCGCGGATGTGCTCGCGATCCAGTTCCTTATCAATGACTTCATCCAGACGTGCTTTTACCTCCGCCCGGTCGCCCTCCCGAATTGCCTGGATCAGGATGTCACGGAGTGCGGTGGCTTGGAAAACCTTGCCAAGCACGTCGAACACGGCTCCGCCGAGTGCTTCGCGTTCCTTTTCCAGCTTTGTAAGCAGCCGGAGAAAGACATCGCCCTCGCGCGTCTTCTCGGCGACCAGGTTCCAAAGGTGACAGACCTCGCGCTGACCGATACGATGGATGCGGCCAAAGCGCTGCTCGATACGGTTGGGATTCCACGGCAGATCATAGTTCACCATCAGGTGCGCGCGCTGAAGGTTAATTCCTTCGCCCGCGGCGTCCGTGGCGAGAAAAACCAGTACATCGGGATTGTTGGTGAAGGCTTCCTGAAGGGCGCGGCGTTGATCGCGTGGTGTCTGACCATGCACCGTGACCACCGCGTCCGGACTACCTAACAGCGCCGTGAGCCGTTCCCGCAGATAATTCAGCGTATCTCGATGCTCAGTGAAAACGACCAACTTCCGCCGCTGGCCCGCAGAAGTAAACATCAACGGATTATCTTGGAGCGCCTCGGCCAACGTCTGCCATTTTGTATCCGTGCCTGAACGGCAAACCTGCTGCGCCGCCTTTTCCAAGCGCCGCAATGTCTCGATCTCGGCCTCCAGTTCAGCAATCGTCCGCGCGGCTGTGGCAAGATCGACCAGCCGCTCCTCTTCCATTTCGATCTCTCCCTCCGGTGCATCCTCGATGTCGGCGATGTCTTCCTCGCTCAATGCCGGTATCTGCCCCGCGGGTGAAAGTCGAATTTCCGCGCCGCGTTTCGAAAGCTTTTCCTCACGCAACCGTTTCTCCAACCTCTCACGCCTTCTGCGCAGCGATTGGTAGATAGCTTCCGGAGACGAGGCGAGACGGCGCTGGAGAATTGTCAGAGCGAAGCCAACCGTGCCACGCCGAGTCTGATCGAGATTGTCGGCGCGATTGAATTCCTCGCGCACATAGCTGGTGACCTCTTCGTAGAGCGCGGCTTCATCATTCGATAAATCAAACTGCAATGTGTAAGCGCGCCGCTCCGGGAATAGTGGCTTCCCTTCCATCGTGACGAGCCCTTCCTTGACCATTCTTCGCATGAGATCGGCGGCGTCGATGCTATGAACGCCGTCCCGAAATTTTCCCTCAAAGCGGTCGCCATCGAGAATCGACAGGAAAAGTTGGAAATCCTCCTCCTTGCCGTTGTGCGGCGTCGCCGTGAGCAGGAGAAGTTGGCGCGTGTGCTCAGAAAGGATACGGCCGAGACGAAAGCGCTTCGTTGTCTTGACTTCACCGCCGAAGTAGGTCGCGGACATTTTGTGGGCCTCATCCACGATTACCAAATCCCAGTCCACGCATTTGAGTTGTGCCTGGAGGTCTTCGTCGCGGCTGAGTTTATCCAGGCGGCAAAGACAGAAATCGTGTTCTACAAACCAGTTCCCGGTGCGCGACGCCTGAATAGCGTCATTGGTCATAATGTCGAAGGCGAGGTTGAATTTCTGGTCCAGCTCTTCCTGCCACTGCTCGACGAGACTTCCAGGAGCCACGATCAAACACTTGGCCACGTCGCCGCGAATGATGAGTTCCTTGAGCAGCAGCCCGGTCATGATCGTTTTGCCGGCGCCTGGATCATCGGCGAGTAAAAAGCGGAGCGGCTGCCGGCTCAGCATCGTCTCGTAAACTGCGGTGATCTGGTGTGGCAGCGGATCGATCGCTGACGTGTTCACGGCGATAAGCGGATCGAAAAGGTAGCCGAGTCGGATCCGGTACGCTTCGGCTGCCAGTCGGAATAGCGAAGCGTCCGCAGAAAATGACAACGGGCGCGTCTGAGTGACGATCTCAAGATTCCCCTCCTGATCGCGATAAACGAGCTGAGAGCCGGTGCGACCGGTGCTGTCGGCGTAAGTGACCTCAAGGGCCTGATCGCCGAACATTTTCGCGTGCTTTACTGTGACGACGCCTTGCGGTACCAATCCGCGGACTTGGGAATTTACGGTGATATCTTCAAGACGGCTCATAAAGGTTTGCCAGATTAACCGGGTTTCTCTTGCATTCAAAGGCCAGTTTTTGCATGTTTCATGACTACTTGATCATGAAAATGGATCCGCTGCTGTCGTCGAAAGGCGTCTCCATTGACCGCCTTCGTGCTTTTTGCGCAGTCGTTGAAACCGGCTCGGTTACAGTTGCGGCGGACCGAGATCCGTCTCGCCAGAGTCAGTTTAGCCGCCAAATCACGGAATTGGAGGATGCGCTTGGGGTGAAGCTATTCGACCGGATTAACCGCCGACTGGTGCCCACCGATGCGGGACGTTCGCTTGCCCTTATGACCCGCAGCTATTTTGAAGGACTTGCTGAATTATGCAGAGTCGGTCGTTCGACCGGAGACGCCATCAAAATTGCAGCGGGTGAAAGCATATTTCAGGAGTTGGTCTTCCCTCGCTTGTCGCGGATGCGATCTGCGTTGCCCGGTTGCCGGTTTGTTTTCGAGAACTGCCCAACACAAGAGGCTGTCCAGCGCCTCAAGTCTGGTCGTGTGGAAGTTGGCATTATTCGCGACAATGCCGCAACGGATGATCTTGAAACGTCGTTTCTTACGAGGGTCAGCTATCGCTTAGTGGTTCCGAGGCAGCTATTGCCACAGGGGCACAGCGGCGGACTGGATTGCCTTCGCGGATTGCCGATGGCTATTCTTCGCGGCGGAGGTGAATTTGCGCGGACACTCGCAACTGTGACCGAAACGGCTGGGGTAACGGTAATACCGGCCGCGGAGGCCGACAGCTTCGGAGCACTGCAAGAATTGGTTCGCACAGGGACTGTTGCAGCGATCTTACCGGAATGGATGGCCAAAGCACTGACGGCAGATCGCTTCGCAATTGTTCAAATTGAGGAATTCGAGATACTGGACCGTTCTCTTGTAGTCGCGAGTCATACGAGAACCAAGTCTTTGCGGCCTTTTATTGACTCTGCCGTCCCAAAGCTCGTCAGCATCTGGCGACCGTGATGCGATCAGAAGTGCTCCTTGCCGACCGCATAATTTCTCCGCGTGAATCCTTAAGCGCCCTCTTGTGTTTCGGCGAACGAGCACGGTCAATCGGTGGAGATCGTCGGGGAAGGTGGGACGATACTACCTTGACGGCGCGCAGTGAGCCATAAAATCGAAGAAGCGATTCACGCGAACCGGTCGGGTCTGAAATTAGCGCGTTCTGCGCTGAACGGCGTCATGGCCGAAAAAACGAGGTGACCGCGCAGCTTGCGAAGCGGCGACATCATGAGGGGCCGGAAAGGGGGGCGCAAAGTCTTTGGCTTCAGAGCGCGCCAGCCGCAACGAAGTGGTGAAGACAAAGTCTTTGCACGGGGTCCGCGGGGAGGTCAATGGCCTCCGGCAGCCCTTCGTGCCGGTCAACTCGATCAGTTTTACGACGCTGTCGGCACGCATTCGTGCAAAAAAATGCCATCGGAAGCAAATTACGCTGCCATTGCAAGCACAGTTCTTGCAATAAAAGTCGCGCATATGGTCACATTGCTTCCCGGCGCGTCCTCAGCTTTTGCCGATCCGCAGCGAGCAGGCGATGCTGCGGGCTTCTGCCAGCATGCGGATTGGCTGCGTCATAGCCGCCAAATTGAACGACTCTGGCGTCCGGCTGGAGTGGATCAGGAAATCGGCGTGAGCTGTGGGCCGATGGCGTTCGCGGCCGTGACAAAGCTCAGGTGGGACCATGCTCTTCGCTTCTTTCCTCACCTGGAGCGAAAGCTCTGGGTAAATCGAACGGAAATGGAAGAAGCTCTGCGAGAAATTGGATGCACTTTCTCTCGAATTCGGAATGGTTGGCCTTCCATAGGGCTGTGCCTGCTTCACTTCACTGGCCCGTGGAGCCGATCAGGCTATCCGGCCGCGTTATTGAAGCAGACACATTGGATCGGCGTAATCGGAGAGTACGTTTTCGACGTAACCTGGAACGGCTGGTTGCCTCGACGAAATTGGGAGGATGTGGTGATCGAGGAAATCTTGAGTAGGAAGTCGACTGCCGACGGTTGGATAGTTCTGACTGGTTACGAAATCGAAGAGCGGGCTTCCTGGCTCGATTTGGAATGCGTACCTCATGCCGCGGACGAAAGGAGCAATTGCTGATCGGTCGCGCCGGGCTGGGCTCCACTTCGCTCAAGCAACCGGGTGCGATGTGCCGAAATATTCTGTGCGAGGCGCAAACTGAGGCTTTCCAAGGGCATGGTCGGCTTGAAGCGCCACTTCCACTGATCGCGAGAGAGGCGAATTAGCTCTCGCCGCTTCATGGTCTTGATGAAGGGCATTGAATCGACGACGGTGAACGACCGAAAATCCTGCTGTAAGTTTTTCATTCTTCCAGCTCCGGCCATCACGAGCGGATGTAGAGAACGTCCCAGGGCGTTCTGCAGGGCGAGCAACCCGGAATAATAACGGTCTCCAGTTTCCCGCCGACTCGTCCCGGTCTGGAATTCGAGGGCGACACAGGTCGCTTGGCGATGATCGAGTAGTACCCGCGCCCAACGCTCCCAATCCCGCCGAGTGCTGGCCTGTAGATGGAGGATCGTGGCGATTCCTGCGTCTGACATCCGTTCCGCGACTCGAAAGAGCCGAGACAGATTTCGGAGGGAGTTAAGTCGCGGTACGTCGAGCATAAAGGAAAAGTTTGGGACCGTCATCGCGAGGATTCCTAGCTGAGCGAGTCGGGCCAATATGCCGCGCTGAACATGAGCTTCCCAAAAATCTTCCAAATGGTGGTCTGGTACGGCCGATGTGACGATTATCGCCGTGCGTTGCGAAATCCGAAGCGCGTCCCGGATCGCCTCCCGTGAGTTGTAACGAACACCGTATTTTCCGCGTCGGTCTCGGCCGACCAAGGCGTACAGTGGGACGGCGACAATCTCCTCTCGTAGCGCAGTGTCGCGCCGGCCGCCATGATCGATTTGCGCGACGTATGGTGGCAGATGAGCATGGTTGAATTCAACAAGTGGCCGTTGGGGCGGCGCCCACAACCCGCCTGCTTCTTGGAGGAGATCGGGAAATGTCAGGTGGAGGCAAGGGCATGCCAAATCGCAACCGTGGTGCTGGCAATACTCGGTGCAGCGGGCAAAGCAACCCTTCGAAAAGGCATCGCCTTCCAATCCGCCGCAATCGGCAAGGTGGCCGCATTCGCCGCAGTTCCTGGGAGGTCTCGGGTTAAAAGGGATCTGGTACATCGGCGTCAGAGGTGCTTGAAGGGCTTTTTGGGCTTCACGGCAAAAATGCCGTCCAATGCAGGCGCTTCAACGATTGTCAGGCTAATGATGCCGCCCGCACCGTCCCGGTGATTCCTACGCATCGCCATCGTAAACTCCGCCGCGTCTTCGGGCACCATACGTCCGATCATTCGAGCGTGTTGAAGGATGACGACCTCAGCTTCCGATTTTGCCTGTGCAATGAGCCCCAGCCCCGGAATCACCTCCGCTGATGGATCGGTGAGAACGCACTGGTAATATCGAATGAGGAGGTCCGGCTTGGCACGGGAGAGTAAATCCTCGGTGTCGAGTTCCTGTAATTTGGAGCTATCGCACTTCCCTTCAAAGCGCGGTCCGGTGGCGCGGATGAAATCTAAGCCCATGGCGAAATCCTTTCTACAAGAGGTGCGTAGACCCAAAACTTGCCCATCCGCCTGCGAGTCACGAGGCGAAGGAGATACAGGTCGGCTAGTCGGTTGTTCCATCCGTTTAAACTGATGTTTTCGCCGCTGGCGCTCGCCAGGTCCGCTGCCGTACCTTTCCCTACCCGAACAAGGGTCTCGAAGGTCCGAACAAGGAGTGGGTCTAAAGCTCCCAAGATTTGCCCGGAAATTAAACGGTCCACAACCGACGTAGTGACGTGCAGAATTGGCAAGCCGCGGCCGAGAAAAAACTCGTGCACATCGGCCGCGACATCCGAGGAGCAGCCAGTGACCACCGGAAAGAGCTTGAGCGGTCGGACGGAACCTGGTGCGGAGAACGCTGTGGCCTGCCGTTGCTGCACTTCTGCTTGCCCGCACTGCAATGCCCAGAGCATCGTTGCTTTTAAGTAGCTTGGGGTGATGCTCATGACAGGATCGAGATCCAACATGAGTACGGTGTCTTCGCGGGTGCTTGCGCTCCAGTCTTCTGTGGCAAGCGAAAGGTGTTCCTGGGCGAGAGTAGCGCCATAGAGGTGGGCGGCCGACGGTCTGATAAGGGTGATATGCAGCGGCATGGGAGCGATAATCACTCACCGCAATGAGTGAGTCAACTTCTTTTTTGGATTGCCCGTTCACTCGCAGTTCCAAAGATGGAACAGCAGACCGACATTTGGAGCCCCCGCAATGGGGGCGACGACTTTTCTATCCCCTGTCGATGCATCCCTCCGTCCCCCAAGGTCAGCAGTGCATCGTCAGACCGGAAGCGAAGAAGCCCGTTTCGATCGACCAGGGATTGGAAGAGAGTCCGAAAGCCCTCACCGTATGGCTGGTCTGGACGACAGCTTGCATTTGCGCATACGGCCTCGCGCAAAGCCTCGGATGGCGTTCGAAGATGCCCCCAGTTGGGAGATTTTGCCAAGCTGGCGAGCACCCCTTGTCCCAGATCGGTCACTCCGAAGGCGAAATAGCCGGAGGTGGCATGATATCCGGCCAGACCGGTGAAGTCGCCAACAGGTTGCGAACGGCTATGTTGAATGACGTTGTCCGTCATTTCGCCGAATGCGCCCGCAACCGCGTAAGCGAAGTCTTCGGCGAACCCGCATGTCCGCAAGGAACGCACGAACCGTTGGCGAAAAAGCTGGTACGAAGGATTGATCTGATCGTCTCGCGTCCGCAACCGATAGAATTCCACAGTTCGAGTTCCGTGAATGTCACTTCCCCAACTTGGAGGACCCGGACGATTCCAGACTCGCCAGCACTCGCCAGCCGAAGAGCTTTCGTCTTTCGCCCGCAATCGAAATTGGTCTGCGATGGGGTTTTCGTCGCAAACCGCGACCGCGCTCGCCAGCGCCTCCAGCAAACCTGCTAACGTGAACTCATCGAACTGGTCGATATTGAACTTCGATGTTTCGCCAGCCAATGCGGCTCGTCGTAGCGCCTCGGAAGCTCTGGAGTCGAGAGTCATCGAGTTTGTAGGTAGCAGGGCTTTCTCCGGCAATTTTGAAGAGGCAATTCGGTTTCAGCAATGGTTTCGCGGATTACCAGTTTTCTCGGTGCTCGCCGCCGCCCGGCGGCGACATCATTGCGGCTGAACGGGAGCGTAGCCTTGGTTTCCGCGCGGGAGCCGGAACGACGTGGTGAAGACAAAGTCTGCGCGCGGCAGCAGGGCAGTGATAACGTCATGATCGTCGATTCCTCGGAATCGGCTTCACCGATGAGAACGAATATCCAGGCTGTGAATGGGGGAGACGTAGGTTATCGAATGTGCTGGGTATTACAGACCGGTTGCCAGCGGAGAATTAAATCCTCCTCCTCAGCGCGGCGCGCCTTCTCTCCGGCGCTATTGAGATGCACATGGAGGTGAGTCGCACCGTTTCCGTCAACACACTCCTGCTGTTCGTGGTTGGCAAGGCGCGAATTCAAGTCGCCGGTTTGCCCAATGTAAACCGGTTTGAAGTGATTAGGAGTAGTCTCTTTCGCATGAATATAGTTTCCCGGCTGACCGGTATCGAATGTTGAGCCACGCGGCAAAATATGGTCCGTGTATTCAGTGCCGGATTGCCCCGGCCATTTCATGGTGGATGCTCGCTCATGGGGTTAAACAATGAGCCGGTTGTCCGATTTGGCAAATGGTTTGCCGGTAGGATGACGGATGATACCGCGGTTCGTGGTTCATCCGCTCAAATCAAGCGTTTCCTCGACAAGAGGGATTTGACTGCTCGTGGGCCGGCTAACGCGACTTTGGCATCCGTTGCAATTCCGCCAATTGCCTTTCATGTTCGAGGCGCTGCTTGTTCATCTGGACGGCAAGCTGGTGGTAGCCTTTGAGGATGTTGGGATTCAAACGGCCGTCGTGCCTGTTGATCAGATCAAACAGGAATTTCTTTTCGTGCGGATCAATCTCGCAAATCTCGGGGACAATCACGGAATAAAGGGTCATCAGCGCTTTGTAAGTCAGCAAGGGTTTGCCTTTGAGGGTGCGGTAGAGATGGATGATGGGGATCTCATAAACGCCCTCGGCGTCCATGGCGTCGAGCCCCCCCTGGGCGAACAGATTGACCAGCTGATTGGGATTTTGTTTAAGCTCCCTGGCTTTCTCCATCAATCGCGGAATCAAAGCCTGGCGGATGGAGATGACTTTCTTTGGAGCGGTCGAGGAATTGGGATTTTTAGACATAGATAGCTGCTTTAAGCGGTGGTAGTCATAGTATATTCCGCAGTGGTGGTGATTTTACATTCCGACGCTGGCAGCAACGCCGTTGCGTTTTCGAGAAGGCTTCTGGGCCTCCTCTTGGACGGTCTCCGAGTTTTTTTCGGCTCCTTCGTCCACGGTTGCGGGAGCTTGGTTCTTCGTAATGTCGAGCGCAGAGATGATTTCCTGCTGACGTTTGACTGCGGAGACGAGTTTCTCTTCGTGCTCGAAAGGCTGGTCAAGCTGCCTGGCCAAGTCCTCCTTCTGGCGGTGGTATTGTTTCAAATCGGATTCGCGTTCCTGTAGACGGTCATCGAGGCTCTCCAGCGCGTGTTCGAGCGATGAAATGGTGCCCAACGCGCTGTCGCTGACGTTCGCTTGATACGAGTCCTTTCCGTGGATGATGATGTTGGCCCGCTCTTCGATTTTCTGGATCGCGACGGAAAACCCGCCGATATTGCCGATGGGTTTTGTGGTCTGAAACGGCTTCAACGCGGCGGCGAAGAAGACCAGGGCGCGCCCGGCCTTGGTACGATCTGTGAAAGTCTCCTTCTGGATCTGCATCGAGAAATTGTCGCCGCGGGTGCTCGTCCGCGTGCGCAAATCCTCGCGGATGTTGGCAATGGCGCGTTCACAAATCTGCGTGCTCTCGCCCAGGGTTTTGATGCGATAGCGCATTTGATACTGGCTTTCGGCGTGCTGCTTTTTCAACCGCGTAAAACGCATGACTTCGGCATCGACAGCGGCCTTTTCGATCACGAGTGGATTGCCGGATGCGATGGCCTTCACCTCGGCGTAAGTGAGCGCGGCGGCGTCCACGTCCTCGGCCCGGCGCATCGTCGCGTCGCCGATCATCACCTGCGCGATGAAGCGGCATTTGGTTTCGAGCGTCTGCCACATGTAGGCGTCGAAGCTTCCTTCGGTCACGTAGCGGAAAATCTTCACGTATTCATTTTGGTTGCCCTGGCGCAGAATGCGCCCTTCGCGCTGCTCGATGTCGGCGGGTCTCCACGGCGCATCGAGATGGTGAAGCGCCACGAGGCGCTTTTGCACATTGGTTCCCTCCCCCATCTTCGGTGTGCTGCCCAGGATCACGCGAACTTTTCCTTCGCGCACGGCTTTGAAAAGCGCAGCTTTCGCCGTGTCGTTATCGTGGTCTTGGATGAATGCGATCTCGCCGGCAGGAATGCCGCGCGCAAGCAGCTTGCCTCGCACGTCGTCATAAACTGAAAACCCTCTGCCGCCGGGCTGCGGCGTTGAGAGGTCGCAGAAAACCATCTGCGTTCCTTTCAGCGGCGCCGAGTCGAGCCAGACTTGATGAATTTTTTCGACGGCCTGGTTGACCTTGGAATCGGGATTGTCGCGCAGATGCGGAAGCATGAGACGCAAGTCGAGCGCCGCTTTGCGGCCCTCGGTCGTAATCTTAAGCATGTTGTCGTCACGCGGATCGACCTTGCCGCCTTTGATTCTTTCCGTCCGTTTGACGAGTTGGTCGACGAATCGTTTCAGCTCCGGTGTCGTCGGCGCGCTGACGGTTACGGGCCTTCCCTGCTCCAGTTTCGGCACGGGCAGCTTGAGCATTTCCGCGGTCTGCACGTCGGCAACCTGCCGGAATTGCTGCATCAGCTCGGGCACATTTACAAAGCGGGCGAAGCGGCTTTGAAGGCGGTAGCCGCTGCCGTCCGGGCTGAGTTCCATCGTGGTGACCGTCTCGCCGAATGTCCCCGCCCAGGAATCGAAATGCTGCAAGCTATTGCGGCGCAAAGCCGCCATCTGCAAGTAACGCTGCATCGTAAACATTTCCGCCATCGTGTTGGAAATCGGCGTGCCGGTTGAGAAGATCACGCCTCCGCCTTTGTTCCTGGCCTGGACGTGCTGAACCTTTAGGAACATATCGAACGCCCGCTCCGATGCGGTCTGCGGCAGCCCGGCAACGCGGGTCATCTTCGTGACGTAGAAAAGGTTCTTGAACTTGTGCGCCTCGTCGATGAAAAGGCGGTCGATTCCAAGCTCCTCGAAGGTCAGCGTGTTGTCTTTTTTGTGGTCGGCGGAAAGGGCCTCGAGCTTGGCCGTAAGCCGCTTTTGCACGCGCTCCAGTTCCTTCACCAGCCGGGTGCCGCGCTCGCTCCGCTGTTCGCGAATGGCCTGTTTGATTTCGTGAATCTGCTCGCTGATGAATTCTCGGCGCGTCTTCAGCGACACCGGAATCTTCTCAAAGCTCGCATGGGTCACAATCACCGCATCCCAATTCCCCGTCGCGATGCGGCTGAAAAGGCGGGCGCGCTTCGACGCCTCGAAGTCCTCTTTGCCCGCCACGAGGATATTGGCGGTCGGATAAAGCATGAGCATCTCCGTCGAGAACTGCCCAAGCATGTGATTGGGCACGACGAACATCGGTTTCGTCGCAAGACCCAGCCGCTTCAACTCGATGCCCGCCGCGACCATCGTGTAGGTTTTGCCGGCGCCGACAACGTGCGCGAGCAGCGTGCTGTCGCTTTGGACGATTCGCCAAACGGCGTTTTTCTGATGCGGGCGCAGTTGGATCTGCTGGCTGCTGGACGGCAGCGTCAGGTGGCTACCGTTGAAGACGCGCAACCGGACGCTGTTGAACTCATCGTTGTATTTGCGGGCGAGCCGTTCGCGGCGCTCATCCTCTTCCCAAATCCAGGTTTTGAAGCGCTCCTTGATCTTCTCCATCTTGTCCCGCGCCCCTTCGGTCTGCTGCGCGTTGATGACTCGCGTGTCCGTCTTCGGGTCGGTGTCATAGACGGTCGGCGTTTTGAGGTTCAGGGCATCCTGAATCAGCTCTATGGCGGAATAGCGCGTGGTGCCCCATTCCGTGGTGTTTGCCACCGTGCCGCGCGCGGTGAAGTCCGCCTTCACGAACCATGTGCCAATCGCCGCCGCGTGCTGCACCGTGATGCCTTCGCTGTCGAGAAGCGTCCTGGCAAACGCTTCGATATCCGCCGCTGGAATCCACACCGCCCCCAAGCGCGCGTCGATTTCAGAGGCGCTCAGGTCGGTGGGCTGAACCGCCTCAAGCGCGGTAACATTTTCCTGATACCGTGCGTCCGCGGCAGCGGCGGCGCGGGCGTCCTCCAGCTTTGAGCGCACGTCGCCAGACAAGTATTGATCGTCGGTTTCCCACTGCTCGGTCTGCGGATTCCGATAAACCAATCCTTTCAACTCCGGCAGAAACTCGTCCGGCGGTCGGCTCAACAGCGCCTCCATTGCTGCCAAGTCGGCGCGTCCGGTTGCGTTGAGCGCGAGCACCAGCGCATCTTTCGGTGTCTCCGCAAAGCGCGGCGCTTGCGCTTGCTGAATGGTGCGCTCACGGAAGATCGCCATCTTTGTCGCCCGCCGTGTCTCGTCGTTGTAATCCTCCAGTGACAAAAGAAGCGGCAAATCGGGATCGCTGTCGAAAGCTCGGAGATTGGCCTTTTCATTGAGCGGTCCAAAGCGGGCAACAAAGTAGTCGTATTGGTCATTGAGGACTCGGCGGGCGAGCAGGATGGTTTCTTCGTCGCGGCCTTCGATCTGCGTGCGCAACGTTTCGCGCACGGCATCGCGCAATTTGATGAGAGCCCGGATACGCCGCGCCCGGTCTTCGCCTAGATTTTCGAGCGGCTGCAAGACATTGCCAATGCGAATGGCAATGAGGCCGTCATGCAGCGTGTAGGCGTTCTCCTTGACGTAATCGGGCGCGAGAATGTCCTCTTTGTCCGGTGTGTCGGTTCGCGCCTTCTCCGCCAGTTGCCGGTAGATATTGGATGGCAGATTTTCGACTGCCTCGCGCAACGCATCGGCAAGATCGCGCGTGTCCGGCGCGAGCGCGGGTTCGTTCGCGCGATACATCGTGCCCTCATGCCGCATCTCGCCGAGCATCATGTGCGGGTTGGCGGCGAAATATTCGTTGATCTGGAATATCACGCCGTCGCCGTTGCTGTGCTCGTCCAGCGCCGACCAGGCCGGCCCGCCCGGAGTTTCTCCGGTTTCCAATTTGCGGAGGAAAATGATGTCAGCGGTGACTTCGGTGTTCGCGTTTTGCTTGAATGCCGTGTTCGGCAATCGAATCGCGCCGAGAAAGTCCGCCTTGTTGTGAAGATAGTCGCGGAGCCCGGAGTCGATCTTGTCGAGCGTGCCTTTTGACGTGATGAAAACCATGAGCCCGCCGGGCCGCACCTTCTCAATCCCCTTGGCAAAAAAGTAATCGTGAACAAGGAAATTGTGCTCGCTGAATTTAGGGTCGAAGAGCTTGTAATCTCCAAACGGGACATTGGAAATGGCGAGGTCGAACGAGCCGTCAACCAGACTGGCCAGCTCGAAACCTTGATTGCGAATGTCCGCGTCGGGATAGAGCTTGCGCGCGATTCTCGCGGACGTGGGGTCGATTTCAACTCCGGTCAGCTTGGAATGGGCGGTCATCTCATCCGGCATGAGTCCGAAGAAATGCCCGATGCCAAGCGCTGGTTCGAGCACGCGCCCCTGCTGGAAGCCGAGCCGCTCCACCGCGCGGTAGATCCCGGCGATGACCGTCTCGGAAGTGTAATGCGCGTTGAGCGTCGAGGCGCGCGCGGCTTCGTATTCCTCGGTCCCAAGCAAGGCGCTGAGTTTCTGGCGTTCCTCCTCCCAATCGGTTGCCGCGTGCCACGCGAACACCTGCGGAATTCCGCCCCAGCCGACATATTTGACGAGAACGCGCCGTTCCTCCTCGGTGGCCGTTCGGTTTTCCACTTCCAGCTTGCGGGCCAATTCGATCGCCGCAAAGTTGTCACGGCATTTCTGCTTGAGCGAGCCGTCGCCAAGCCGGTCGTCCGGCTGGATGCGGTAATTGCGGGTGTTTAGACGCTGGCCGTTTCTTCCGGCTGAAGGAGTATATATTTCTCCCGGATCATCTCCCAAGCCTGGTCGTGCGCTTGCTGCGGCGTCAGACCCTGCTCCTTCTGGAGCCTGTTCCGCAGTTCCATCATCTCCGCGCTCGTCGTTTCCTGGGCCTCGTAAAGTGCCTCCTCCAATCTCCCTCGTGCTTCCAGTTCCTTCACCATTTGTGGACGAAATTCCGTCCAGTGGCGTTTCGCCATCAGGCCGTAGCCGGTCAGAGGGTATTTGCTGCTCATCGGATGTGTCCTTTCTAAAAGGTTGAAAATCGAACAGGCCAAGCTGCTGCTGCCCTGTTGGTTTTCCGTTTCGCTTCAACATATCAAATCGCGAGCGATCGGGAACAGGTTTTCGATGGGGAATCAGCGCTGAGGCGGTTCTGCCGGCCGATTCTTCGGGCGCTCTCGATTTCCAGATCGTATTCGGCAAGCTTGAAACGGCCCGTGGTGATCGAGCGGATCAGTGCCAACAGGTATTCAGGCGAGGCCGGGTAAATCCCCCGCTGCCAGAACTCCAGCGCGTCCCGCCGCTGCTGTGCCGGCATTTGTCTGAGGGCCGCACGGGCGCGCCTCCAGGCGTCCGCTCGTTGCTTCCGGCGCGAGTGGAAGGTAGCGCTCACGTCTTCATCGACCGCGGCGATTCGTTCTTCGGCCGTGTGATGCTTCACGTACTCCGGGAACAACGCCCATGAATCCCTGTCCCGCTGTATCGCGCGCCGCGCCGCGCTCAGTCTGCGCGAGGTAATCTCGCGTTGCAGCGGACGTGGGTAGCGGAAAAATCTCATGGAATCGAACATAATGAGCGAAAAGCCGCGCGGGGATGGCTCCACCAGTGGAGCAACTTCCATGTAGAAGCCCGGTACTGACCGCTGGAAATCAAGCAGCCAACCCATGAGGAGGCAGATGTCTTCCAACGGCGAGTCTGAGCGGTCAGGCATAGCAGGAGCCGGAGCGGTCGGGTTACGCGGGGAAAGGCGGGGGGCGGAACCCGGTAGCGAAGGCGAAGCGAAGCCTGACCGCTCAGTCTCGTATCAAAGTGGGCGGCCGGGATGATCTGCCGATCCCACAGGCCTTGCGAGGACAGGGCAGTTGATCCCGGGCGGGCGGAAGGTGCAGTGCCGGTAATTACCCATCACGGATTAGACACTCCTCCTCCTGGCCAGAACCCTCGGTGTGACGATCAAATGATGTGGTTCCGAAGAGACCTGGACCGGATCAATTCTTTTGACCGAGACCGCCAGAGTTAACCTGAAAGCGTCGCCAGGAAAACCCCTCTGGAATGTATTTAATGCCGCCTCAGAACCGAGGATAAGTCGAAAACCTCCTTCTGCGCTGGCATCTCATCGGCAAATGTAGTCACAATGACCTCTTTAATCGACGGTTCGAGCGGGGGTTCATAATGAACTGGCTTCAGCTTGAATGTTGTTGAGACATCGGAACCTGGGAAAAGCGGAGATCCCAAAGCTTTCGAAATTCTCATTTCTTGAAACGACTTTCCATCGTCCGTGCAGTCACAAACGAGATTCCCGTCATCTATTCTGACCCATGTGCTTCCAATCTGCGTGGGAAATCTAATCACAGCCTTCCAATGCAATGCCATAACGGAACCAATGTTTTCTACCCTCCAGAACAGTATTGGCTCTGCGATTGAGCCGATATGGACGAGAATTGTGGTGTGGAGCCTTGGATGTCGACGCCGCCCAATTATATCGAGAATTGCACGGTGGCGTAATGGTTCAAGCCTTCGGCCCAATCGTTGATAATACTTCCGATCCTGCGCTTGGTGCGGAGCGACTTCGCTCTCAGGAACGTGAACAACGATCAGCACGTGTCCCGGCTTAATCTGTGAATCGGTGGCTTTGGGATAAATGAGTCGGGTGGTGAGTTTTTGGAGAGAAGGTTCGACCAATCCGGGAATCACGTCGTCGAGCCAATTATCGAGCTTTGGTTTTACGTCCTCAGCGATTCCGCCATCAATGACAAGAGGAACACCGGACCTGGGATCCTCTACGCCGAAAATAATGTATCCTCCATCGTAGTTGCCCCACGCCGATACATACTTCGACATGTCATTTATCCATGAAGAATCAACGAACTTGTCGCTGGCCTTATAGTCAAGCCAGTCGAACTCTTGCGTTGGAAGAGCAGCAACGTAGTCTTCGTCCCATAACGAAAGGTCTTTAAGTTGGTTCATAGTCTACGGCAAAAACAATTTTGTTCCTGGCCCGCTCCCCTGCTTTTTGAGAAACTTCGGGTTGTCTAGGAGAAACCTCCGAATTCGATTTGCATCCTGATTCAGCCGGTCGGCGATTTGCTTGCCGTTCATCCCTTTGACTCCATGAGCTGCCATGACTTCGAGGATTTGTCGCTTCAATTCGTCATCAGTAATGGACGGACGCCTGATTCTTGGCGCCTTGAACTCCGTCGCAGGTCTCCCGGTGAGCTTCGCCAGTTCCGCTTCCTGTTCCGAGAGAATCCTCCGGGTCTCAATGATCTGTGACTTCAATTCGAGGATTGCGTTATGCTTCAACTGCTCGATCTGGGCTTGAAGCTGTTCGATTTGGGCTAATGCGGTGGATGATGTGGCCATGGAACGGGGAACTGAATAATCGATGAGGGAGTCTGCGTCAACCCGGATCAACAGGTCGGAGGAATGACAATTTGGCCATTGCCGGTAGAAAAAGTAAATTGACGCTCCACACCCCACCATCCACATATCCACCTGCTCTCTCCATGTTCTTTCGCACTTCGATAAACGCTTTCTTCTCCTCCTCCTTTAATTCAATTGCGCTATAAATGCACTGGTGAGCGTGCTAACATTGATTGAGGTTTAGAATGGTTCTCTCTTCGTCTGATGTCGTGGCGCTGACTGCCTGAACGGCTCTCTGGTCAAACGCTACAGCACAAAAGCGTGGCGTTATCGGCAAGATTGCAAAGTGCAAGCCTCCGTTCGGACGAGTGGTGAACCATAGAGAAGGGTTGTCGGAAGTCAACAGTTCGATGCCAGTCGGAGCAGTAACAATACGCACTCTCCAGTGATCTCTGAGGCACCGAAGGCACTCGTCCTCGCTCGGTTCCCCCTCGGTGCGGTGAAGTAGAAGCTCCCGCTTAAAAAGATTCACACGAACGTTGTATGCTTCAATACCTTCGCTGCCAGTGCGGTTTTCATAGGCAGCGTTTCGAAGATGCAGATCGAACATCATCAGCATAAAGGAGAAATGTTCGTCCCGATTTGGCTCTGCTTCACTTCGAACCTTACTCACACCGGAAGGGTAAAGGTTCTCCAAACCATGAAAAAGTGTTTCGGCGCTTTTCGGGTCCTTCTTCGAATAAAAATAATCCGAACGGCACTCGGATTCCACCGGAGCAATTCGGCTCCCATTCTCGTCGGTTCTCCAGACCCTTGACTTTCGACTGAGAATGCTTTTGTCGCTGGAAAACTGCTTTAAGTAGACAGTTGGAAGGTAATGTTGCCTTTTGTATGCTGGCATTTCATTTTGATCCAGGCATTAAGCGTAACCCCAAGTATCAGCACTATAAATGGAAGTATAACTGTAAGGGCGCTCATATCGGGTTTTATGTGGTTGGGAGTTTGATCAAGGAAGGCCAAAAGCCCTCATGGGTTCAAGCTAAATCTCTTCTGCAAAAGACCTCCCAGAACGCCCGTCGTGGCTCCACAAAAGCCCCATGAATCGTTCTGATCCCATGAAAGGGGGAAGACAGCGGAACATGGACTGCAAGCCCGCCAAATCAAAGCCCGAAGCTTCCATCTGTCCCCTGGTAGAATGAATCTCCACGGGTCGAGGTGGAAGCTCAGAGCATCCAGTGGTGTTCCAATGCAGGGCCACCGCATTTCGCCACAGTCGTCAAAAGATGCCTGCTGGTTGTCGGTATTCGCGCCGGCGCACAGGTGCTTGGATGGGAACAGGTGAACGGGGAAGAGGATCATTTTATTCCCAGTGGGTGGTTTTTAAAAGCCATTTCCGATGGATGGCTCCTTGAAGTTTTACGAGAATGGAGCAAATACTCTATAAATGCCCAGCAGATCGTCCAAAGGAACCGAGCCTAAACCGTCGCGGCCCACGATTACCCCACAACAGGGGATAATCAGGGATTCTTCATTGATCAGGTTTTCAAAGTCGACGAAACCGACTCCAAGTTACACACTCCGGCTGTCACGCCGTGTGCTTTGCGCAGACTTCCACCCGAGCAGCCGTCGCCCGCGCTCAGCCGGTCGCTGATCTTGTTGTCGTTAGGCCTCAAGCCGCCATGCGCAAGAAACGAGGTGCCATAAAGTCGCGGGGCGAAGCCGGAACTGCTGGAGCACTACGTCGCTATTTTCACGGCAAGCCATACGTGGTACTGAAGGATGTTGCTCTCAACCAAGTGTTGGAGGTCGAGCGCTCAGAGCTAACGTCGGAGGAGTTCGACTACTATCGAGCTGCGTCACTCGATTTTCTAATTTGCCTCGACGATGAGTGTCAGAGCTTTGAACTCGCACTTGAGGTTGATAGTGAACTCCACGACAGCCCAGCGCAGGCACGCAAGGACTCTATCAAGAATCGTCTGTGCATCGGGGCAGGTCTTCCATTGCTGCGCGTCACTTCCCAAGATAGTGTTCTGCGCCGACATGCGCCAATATTGGATTACATCCTCAATGCTTACTTCGGAGAGAAGGCTATCGCCGAGTTGCGAGCTAAAGGCAAGGTGTCGCCGGAAGAAGAGTTTTTCCAACAGTTCAAGGAAACATCCAAAATTCAAGTGCGGCTTATGCAGCGCGGCTTGTTTTCCCCTGTGTTGGTTTTCGGGCTCACCGACAAGGCCGCTCAAAACGCCTTTTGGTGGCAGGTTGTCGAGCGCCTTATCGACCACGGCGACGCCGACAAGTCTGGGCAGCGTTATTGGTGCGCTACCACGGAGGTTCGTATCCTCCGAGGTGCTTCGACTAATCATCCTGTCTTTCACGTGGAGCGGACAGTCCGCCTTCGCGATCCGAATCCAGAATACAATGTTCCAGGGGTTCACGGTTGGGACATTGCGAAAGAGCTTTCGAAATTTCTATGTTTTCATTATATCGAATCCGAATGGACTCCCGAATGAAATCTAACCAGCCTAACCATGCGATGCAGCTAACTGCTCCGCGCATCACGGCGGCTGCTTGCGGACCGAACCGGCAGCCGCACCCCGCTCCGCGGCAGCTGATCTTGTTCTCGTAAGGCGGCAGGAGACCCCCAAATGTCGAACACACACGAGTACGTCATTTTCGACCGGGACAAGCTCGACCCCGCGCTCGCGTTGCGCTGGCCCGCGTTCGAGAAAGCGTACCCCGGCTGGGGGCAATGGGCGTCGGCCAAGGAGTTCCTTGTTGAGTGGGCATTGGATGATCAATCACAAATTGATTCTGTAGACGAGATCCTCGCGCGGAAAACGGTGCGGGCGACACTGGCCATGAGTGACGATCCCTTCCACTTCCTCCGGACGGTCCTCGATTCGAAGGGGTTGTCGGCGTGCGGGGTGGATATCGAGAAGGGGAACTACGACTACGGGGACGACATCGTCTCGTGCGCGGGTGCGGCGTTTGCTCGCGGCGCTCTTTCCTTGGCCTCCCTCACCGCCGTGTGTCACCTGCACGCTAGCTGCGTCGATCCGGCCGGGGTCTTGCTTCCAGATGTCGCGAGCGCGGTTCAGGCTCAACCCGAGCCACCGCCCATGCTCCCCGGGTTGTCCGACATGATGCCCGAGGGTGGCGACGGCATCGGGGTCTCACAGGCTCGAAGGACCATCGACTTCTTCCTTCGGGCCTGGCGTGAACGGTGGCCACTCCAGGCCGAGGGCCAGACGCCTCGGAACGGCGAGTCGATTCGCTCGTGCGCTGTGGCGGGCGGCTTGGCTCAGGCTCTTCGCAAGCGTCACCTGTCCAAGCCGTGCATATTCCGCTGGTATGAGTGCTGACGGCGTGGTGTTCAGCGATCTGCCACGGCCCCGGACGTCTCGGAGGGCTCGATTTCCGCATTTATCAGCCTGATTGCTTTGGAACCCTGCTCAATCGGCCGTTCGCGCCTCGTCGCCGGATCGGGAGGCCAATTGGCTGCTCACGCCGAAATGCCGCTCCGTCAACTCAGACCCGCACGCCGCTTTGATTCTCACGCTGAGTAGTCGCTCTCATTGCCTGACGCGCGATGGAGATCATCGCTTGCTCCCGCTGCGCCTCGGGCATGTTTTTGACCATGTTCTTAATGCTCTCCTTCATCTCCGGGTTTTCATCCAGCTTGCGGAGGATGCCAGCGCGCATCTTTTCGGTGCGATCCTGCTTTTGGATTTGATTGAGGACGAGCCCGCGAGCCATCCGCTCCCGCGACATGGCTTGGACGTAATCCCAGAACTTGGGGTTGTTCTTGATGTATTCGTCGATCCTGGCGTTGACCTGCGGATTTTCCTTGAACTCCGGTTGGGAGCCTTCTCCGTTCGATTCTGATTTTGGTTTTCCCTTTAGCATATTGTGTAGTTCCTTGGTTACGCGCCGACGCTGGTCAGTATGGTGTGAAGGTAGATGTCTGCGAGGTCGCTCGGATCGTCTTCGTTCTCCAGCATCAGCGACATCAGAAATTCAGGCCCCGGCGATTGGCCAAGGCGTTTGTAAATCTCTCTGTCTGCTTCGACGTAGAGTTCATATTTCTCCGGTTGTATTTCGACTGTTGCGTGTTGTGTGGTGCTCATTTTGGTTTTTTGTTTGGGTTGTTCGGATGGGCGGGGTTCTCACCTACCAATCCGATTTTTCGTTCTCCTGGTTCTCCTTTGGCGCTGCTGGCGCCTTTGTTTGGCTCTTGCGAAGTTCCTCTTCCAGAAGATCAAGGCGTTGATTGGCGGTATTAACCGCCTGCTGAAGTTGGGCGGTTTGTCCGGCCATTTTCCGGGTTTGCTGGACGGCGGCGGAGAGCTCGCCGAGTTTCTGCGAGACTGTTTGTTCACTCTGAATCACCGTTTTGGTCGCCTCCTTTTGCCGGTTGAGTTCGGCGGCCAGTTCATCGCGCAGTAGCACGCGTGTCCTGGCCGTGTCATGGATGTGATTGATTGGTCCGAGCGGAACTGCAACGGGCTGATTCGGATGCAAATTCCATTTCGCCGTTGTTTCGACGCGGTAGATTGTATGTCCTTCGTGCATGATCCCCGAATTGTTCGGGTCGATGTAGCGGCCGAGCGAATAGGCTCTGATGTTCTCGGCATAACGGACAGTCTCAATTCCTTCACTCGGCAAGGTCGTTCCGGGCACGTCCGCCGGCGTCATTCGCACTACGGTTTCGTGTCTGGTCGCGCAGGCCGCGAGCAGGATGGGCAAGGAAATAAAAAGGAGGACTTTCATCAGTGGGTGGTGGATTGTGGCAATATGGCGCTTGGGGTAAGTGGCGCCTCGATCCCGTCTTTGGAGGCGGGTGAGTAGATGCGTTGAAGATTGTTGCGCAATCGGACGAGCGGATCGTCTGGATTTGGTTTCGGGGATTCCTCAGCCGCTTTCAACGCCGCCAATCGCGTTCCGCCGATAACGGCCTTCGATGTGTCGATGGTCTGCGTGACGTAGAGATAGAACTGCTTGCCGGCCGACACGCGGACGTAAAAGCCGTCGCGTTCAATCGTATCGAGGATTTGTTTCGCGTAGGTATTGAGCACCTGCTGCGCACCCATGATCGACGCGTTTTGAAACGAAGGCACGGCCTGGGTGCCGAAAACCGTCTGCTGCGTCTGGGTTAGACCGCCGGCCACGCCGCTGAGGAAGCTCGCCGCGAATAGTTTGATCTCCCCGAGGTCGTCGCTCTTGAGCAGCTCGCCGCGCAGACCGGCGCTGCCGTCCGTGATGCCCCACCCGTTGCCGTCCTGATCCTTTTCGCGGTCGAGCGCAATCCCGCTCACCGCCAGTTCCTCGCCGGTATGCCAGACAAGGGTCCAGTTGCCATTGCTGGCAATCCGCTCCCGCACCCGGTCCACTTTGGCGGTGCCGTGAACTTCGGTGCCCGCGGGAATGATGAGCCGTCCATTGTGCCAGAGATCATCCGTGACCAGGCCGACAATCGGCGTGTCGATGGTTGAGGAATCGACCGTCACCACCAACTCGCACTGAACGAGCCGACCGAAAGGCGCGTAATCGGCATTCAGTGGTTCAATAGTCTTTTCCGCGTCCTGCGATTCCGCGTAGAGGCTGATGGGCGGCCGTTCGGGCGGGCTCGACGGCTCTTTGGTTTCAGCGACGGGTGCGGGTGTGGAAGAAGGCGGAGGGGTTTCCTTCGGCGGATTGAACGGCGCCATGTTACGCGTGAACGTTTGAAGCACTTGCGGCTTTGGCGCAGGCTTCTCCGTGGCTTTGCTCAACCGTTGCAACATGGTTGAATTGGGAGCCTTGAAGCCGTTCACGAGCAGATAGGCGATCAGCAAGAGGAGGAGAAAAAGCAGAAGCGCCCCGGTCCGGCTGCGGAAGAAATTGAGAAAACCGCGTGGTGTCATTTGGTGAGTTCTCCCTTGCCGTCGAGCGGCACGCCTTGGACGGCGCGCGTCATCTCTGCGTCAAGCCTGGTCAGCAGCACGGTGAAATCATTTTTCACCGAAACGTCATTGCGGCCTCCGTTCGGCGTGCCGGTGATTGCGAAATAAGCCGGCGTGTCGCTCTTGGGCGGCATCACCCCGCTCGCGTCGCTGATGGACTGCGAATAAAGCCGTTGGCCGACGCGCAGCGAGAACCCCTGCGGTCTGTAAAGAATTTCCTGGCCGGACTTGTTGCGAAGAACAACCCGGAAAACCAGCGTGTCCTGCGGATCGAACCGGAATACTTCCTCGAGGCGGATTTCGAAGTCGTTGTAATCCATCACGCGCGGTTTGTCGGCATAGGTCACGTAATCCACTCCCTCGACCGCTTCCGGATGACTGGATTTCAAAATCGGATAAGCCTTCGCTTTGTCGAGCAAGCCCACGAGCATTCCCGGAGTGACGCTCCTTTGCGCCGGCAATGATCTCGCTGCATCTGTCCGATACCTGAAGATCAGGGAGAGCACCGGCGTTTTGCTTTCCTGCAATTCCAGGACGTAGGTCTTGTTGTTCCAGCGGACATTGACGTTCGTCACCGCCTCCTTTACCAGGCTGCGAACCGAGAAGAAGTAGGAGCCCGGGTGGTGCGCTATTTGGAAAAGTCCAGGCGTCTTGCCGTCCGTCGTGACAAGCGCCGCGTCAATGGCGGAGATCGGTCCCGGAAAACTGATGGTTGTCACTCGCGCAAACGAAACCGGCACGGTATAAACCATGTGTTCATCCAGTTCCAATTCTTGAATCGGTTTGGTGTCGGCGGCCGGCAACGTTGCCGGAATAAATGCCAGGAGAGCGAAAAGGATTTTAGCGTGTCGGTTCATATTTGAAATCGCTTACAGCGGTTGGGAAACGTCCGTTCTTCGTCATGTCGGGATTGCGGCGCATTTTGAACGCCAACTGGAACGGGACCGCTTCGCTGAAAGCCTTCTCCTCGAAGATCCCGGTGCGGATGAGTTGACCGCTTACCTGGGTCATGACGAAATCCTCCCGCGTTTCGAGGATGTCGATCTTCGCGATCTCGACCTTTTGATGAAGCTGTTTGGACTTGAACTCCGGGATCTCGGTCAAAAGTTGCCTGAGCGCCTTGCCGTAGGCGAATTTGAGAAACATCGCTTTCAACAATTCGGGATTGTCGAAGCCGTTCGGGTTGCGCTCCAGGAAGGCGGTCGCCGCCAGCGTGCTCTGCTGCGCGTGAAAATCCTTCGCCTCTTGAAAATCGAGAAGCGGCGAAACGTAGTAAGTCCCGGCCGGGTCGATGATGACAACGCGCTCGCGTTCCTTGAGCTTGTTGATGAGATAATACGGCTGTGCCGCAGAAAAGAGGACCGCGAGCACCGCAACGCAGAACCACAGGAATGCCGTCCGGTCTTTATCGACAAACACGCGCGTGGGACTGATCGCCTTTCCCGGAACTTTTATGGATTCCGTTTTGGCGGAGGTTTCGCGCAAACTTTCGACTGTATTTTTGTCGGTCATTCGTGGTTATGAAGCGGGTTTATCCGGCATGGATTGGCTGATCATCTGCGCGACCTGTCCGTCGTTGCTCGCGTCTTTCGGGTTGTAAGCGGTGGATGGAGGCGCTGTGCCGTCTGCTCCATTCTGTCCGCCTTTGTTCCCTTCTGATCCTTGCGAGCCGGAAGATGAAGAACGTTGCCGCGGCAGATTGTAGGCGAGGCTCTGGACAAGCGATCCGCTGAGGGGCGCTCCGCCGCCCTGCATCGTGGCCCCCGCGAGACTCGCTCCGGCGGATGCTCCCGCGCCAGCCAGCATTCCAGCGGCGCCTGCTCCCCCGGAAGCGAGTGTCGCCCCCGTGGTCGTACCTGCGGAAATCGCCGCCGCTCCCGTCGTGAGCGCGCCTCCAAGCAACGCGCTTCCTACTTGCGCGCCGGATGAAACAGCGGTCTGGATAATCACCGGCGCGATCAGCGTCGTAATGATGATCCAGCCGCCGATGACCGCCGCCGCCAGAATCGTCTGAAGACTGTAAACGTCAGTGAACATCACAAGTCCCTGCTCGGTGGCCACGTCGATCAGATTGCTCGTGCCGATGGAGGCTGCCGCCCAACCCAGCGGCCACGCCAGGATGCCGACCGTACCCATGACGTAGCGCACGCCAATTGAACTTGTGGATCGGAGCGCGAGAAAACCGAGAAACAACGGCGCAAACGCATACGCGAGCCCAACCAGAAATTGCTGGATGATGTAGGCGGCCCAAATGAGGAATTCCGCGACCAATCCAATGAGACTGAGAGCTCCCCAAAGGATGGCCTCGTACATCTGGGCTGCCGTGGGCATTCCGAACCAGCCGCTCTTTTGCTGAGGCTGTTCCTTGGAAACGAGAACATCGACGTAACGCTGTGCCGCCTGCCCTGGATTGGCGTCCATTTGCGCCACAACGGTCTTGAGCGCATCCTTCGCCGTGTCGGTCCAGGTGCCCCACAGGGCAATTGTCATGACGATCATCATGCTGGTGACGATGGGGCGCACCATCGAGCGCGGCGTCTGGCAGTGCTTTACCGTCGCAATGAGTCCCGCGATGATGAGCACCGTTGCGATGGGAAGCAGCAACGTGTAAAGGGTCGTGCATTGCGTCTGAAAATTTGGAAACAGACGCTGAAACGTCGGCAGGCTGGCGGCGAGAATCATCATGGCTTCGGAGAAGGGGTGTTTATTGACTGCCCGAAGCGGATGTCGCTCGTGGTGTCCGGTTGAAGAAACTCGGCGGTCTTTTTCAACGCGCGATTGCTCTCTTCGATTCGCTGGAGCATCGGCGTTTCAGCGTGCCCGCGCTTCTTGCCGTGCTGCTGAACAAGAACGATGCAGAGCGAGCCGACAAGAGCGACAAGCAATATAATATCGATCCGGCGGTTTAGGTTCATTGTCCGTTGCTCGTTCCAAACCGCAGGTCGTTGTTCACGTCGGGAACCATCATCGTGCCAAACTTCGTCATAGCGTCCTGACGATCCGCGGCGATTTCCTCTTCCTGAGCCTCCTGCTGCTTTTGCTGGTCGTTGCGGTTGGCGATGTCCTGCACAACGGACTGCGAAGTCGCTTGGTCAACCTCATGGTCAATGGCTTGAAGCTGCGCCGCCTGTCCGGTGAGGACACCTTGCAGTTTCTGTGTCTCGGCATCGGTCGTGGCCGCTTGCAATTGATCAATCGTCGCGGCGATTTGTCCTTTCAGCGCCTGGCGTCGTTGCATCACATCGGTGTAAACCGACGTGTAGTTGGACGACGTGTTCTCCACGGCGCCGAACGGCTTATAATTGTCCGAGACGCGCGGAATGGAGATGCCGGAAAGCGCGGTATTGCTGATACTTTGGTAAAGTCCGTTGGCGTTGTTCGCGAGCGACTGAATGCCGGACGCGGTTTGCTGAAGAGAGCCCAGAGTCTGTCCGACGCCTGACTGTTGCAGGCTTGAAACCAACTGATTCGCGCCGGTCACGTTGAGAAGCTGCGCCGGGTCGCCGAACGCTTTGACGTAGGCAGCCGTCTGCTGAAGCTCCTGCGTCATTGTAGTGATCTGCTGCACCTGGTTGTCGATCATCTCGACGTACTTCGCGAGATCCACGACCTGGTTGACGGCATCCTGCGCAATGGACGCCACGTCTTCGACGACGAGTTGTGCGCGCGCTGACGGGAGCGCGATTGCGAAGGCGATGAAGGTGATGAGCGTTAGTTTTTTCATGGGTATTTGTTGGTATTATTTGGTTAGGGTCGGTGGCACTGCTGCTGGCGTTGTTGGTCCTGCTGACGAAGTCGTTCCACCTCCTGCTGACGCAGGCTTTCCTGTTCCTGGCGCAACTGCTCGTCGCGCTGCCGGCGCATTTGTTCCTCGTCGTCGATGCGGTCGAGATTCGGTTCGTAAGGATTGATCATGGGCGTTACTCCTCGATTCTCAGGACTTTGGTTGTGGGTTTTAGGATTACTCCGTCGATCTGTTGTTCCGGCACCGGGATTTCGTAGAGCCTGATGTGTTCGTCGAACTCGTGGCCCTCGGCGGCCTTCTGTTGATTGACCATCACCCAATACTGCTGCTTCACGGCATCGCTGCGGCCCTTGTCGAAACCTTCGGCGTACGCCTTCTTCGAGTGGTTATCGTTGGCGTAGTTGAGTGTTTCGCCAAGCAGGACGCCGGCGCCCGCGCCGGCCGCGGTGATGAGCGGATTTCCTTTGCTGAGCTTGTTGGCGGCGAAAGCGCCGACACCGGCGGCAGCGGTATCGGTCAGCACTCGCGTCGTCCCGGCGCAGCCCGTAATCAGCGCCGTGGCAATGAGGAGTGGGAAGAGTTTTCTAATCGTCATACGGTTGGAGCTTCTTGCGCTGTTGAGACAGCGAGGTTTGCGTGAGTAACGATGCCCTCGACGATGTCGCCATGTCGCTTGAGTTCCCTTGCCCGCCGCTCGAAATGTTCTCCGCTGGTGCTGCTGCAATAGAGCATCTCGGGGGAAGCGACGTTATGCACCGTGCCGCAAATCGGGCGGAGCGCGTCCACGTGGTAATAGGTGAACGCGGCGTATTTCTGCCCGGTCTGCTGATCGGGCAGCGGGTAACTCATGATCGTCTGCTTCGTGATCTCGGGCAGCGCGATGTCTCGCGAAATGTCCTCCAGATCCGCGCGATCGTTCTGCTTCATCATGAAGAACTGCCGGCTATTGCCGAACACGGCAGACCGGATGCGGCTTTCCTTGAACCGGCTGTATTGCTGGACGATGGAGATGTTCCAGGTGTTGAACTTCCGCATTTGCGCGTAGCTCTCCTTCACGATTTTCTCGCCCTCGGGGATGTCGAGAAAGCGGGCCACTTCTTCGTACACATTCCGCTTTCGCAACGCGCGGGGCATGGTGATGATGTGTTGCCGTGTGTAATTGGTGATGAGGAACCCGGCTGCCGATTTTAGTTCCTTGGCGGATTCGGGGATGTAGCCCAACTCGAAATGGGCGATCTTGCCAGTGAGGGAGATATTCGACTCTCCGTCGAAAAGGGGGCCGTAGTTACCGTCACGGCACCAGGGCATCAGGAGCGTGGCGATTTGCAGAACTCGTTCTTTGTCTCCTCCTGAAGCCTCGAGTTGCATCAACTCCTGCAACATCCGGTGCGTGGGATATTCCGATTTGGTGAAGTAGGAAAATGCCAGGTTGCGAACCTCGCGCGCGGTATTCGGGTCTTTGGAGAACCGGAGCACTTCGTCCTCGTCGAACCCCACCAGAAAGCCATGCGCTTGGTCTTCATCACTGCGATACCAGTCACGGAAATCGGCAAACGCATCGAGGGTCGTCGCGCCAGGCGGGAGTTCTTCGCGGCGGTAGGCAGCAAGCGCGCAGGCGTGACGCGCGACTTTGAGCACCTTGTCGGGATACCTATTCGCCCAATCCTGGTAAGCGTCCTCGTAAAGCTGGTTGAGATACTTGGCAATTTGCGCCTGACGAAGCATTTGCTTTTCCTCGTCGGCGCTGACGCCGGCCATGCGCGCGACAAGCGCCGTGGCGGTGGACAAATGCAGCGGCGTCAGTGGAAGGCCGCTCGTGTCGAGGTAGTTGATGGTGAGCGAGCCGTCTGGCTGGAGGATGATCGGGTCGGCGTTCGGATCGACGGTCTTCGTATAGATGCCGTAGGAGAGGCCCTCCTCGATGAGAACCGTGTAATCGAAATAAGGCTCGGTTTGAGACAGGAGGTCGCAGATGGTGACCGACTTGCCCGCGCCGCTCATTCCAAGCAACACGGCGTGCTGGGGCGTTTGTTCGCCTTTGGCGCCGGCGAAGGTCTTGATACCGACCAAGTTTGAAGCGCCGCCATCGTAGATCGCTTCCGCGGTTTCCAGATGTCCGGTGAAAGTGGCGTTCACCGGGAGCATGTCGGCCAGGTAGCGATGCTCGGCGTAGAGCTTCCGATATTCGTATTTTCCCCATGTCCAACCCGGCCATGTCTGGAAAAAGAGCTTCTTCGTCGTGCTCGGCAGACTGCTCTCGAAGTATTGAGCGCTGTTCATCGAGTTGATCGCGTTTTTGATCGCGGTCGCCTTTGCAGAGAGCCCGGCCTTCGTTTTATCCCACACGCGGACGATAAAGAGCGCATTGAACGGCAGCGTGTGCCCCTGCATGAGCGCGGCGATCTTGCGCTCCTTCTTCTGCATGACCGTGACCAGCGAAAGCTTCTTTTCGCTGGCGTAGTCCCCGGCAAGCCGTTCGTGCGCCTTTTCCTCTTTGTGGATCTCCTTGCGGATCGGAATCGGATCGATATTGACGGTGATCGTGTAATCGAGCAGCCGGAGATTGGTGAGCCGGTGAATGATGCCGGGGAAGGTCGTTTTCGGCCACCGCGTCAAAGCGATGATCGAGTGATAATGCCCGTCCATCCAGAACCCGAAATCTGCCTGGCCGGCGCCCTCGCTGTGCCAGCAGTTCTCCTGAATCGACAGTGACGGGTCGAAACCTTCCAGTGCATCGTAACCAAACCGCTCGGCAAGCGAGGGATTGAGAAACGAGGCGTAATGCCGGTAATGATCGGCATCCGTCATCGGAATGACGCGCGCGCCTTGTCCGCTGAAAATACCAGTGAGCGTCTCCTGAACCTGAATGAATTCCTGTTCAAGCTGATCGAGCAGGTGCCCGTAATGTTTCGTGAGGTTCGCGCGTGACGCGGAAAACGCCGGTGAGACATCAATGCTGCGGGAGATGTAAAAGATGAGGCGTTGACGCCGGAGTTCGCGGTTGAGCATCGCCGACCAGTAACGGGAGAATCGTTCGTTACGGGCTCGCCGCGTCCAGACGTTGGTCGCGCGCCTGGTTTCTTCGTTGTAGCGCAAAAGCTCTTTGCAGTAGTCCGAATCGCAGAACCATTGGACTTGCAGCCGCTGATTGTCGCTCAATGAAGCAAGCAGCAAGGAAAGCTGATCCTGAAAATGATTCAGTTCCGAAATCTGCGCGTTGTTGAAATCCGGCGGCTGGAAAATGAAGCCCTTTGACACGCAGCCTCCCGCGTTCAAGCCGTTGAACACGATCAGGTCGCGCAGAAAGTAGCCGTTGGCCGGCCTTTCGACGATGGAATCAATCGGCCACATGGTCGTTCTCCTTGAGCGGGTGGTTTGGCTGCGTGTGCGGGATCGGACTGAAGCCCGCGCCATTCGTCCAGTAATCAACAAGGTCGCGGTCGTAGGCAGGCGGTTTGCCCTGGCGAAATCCGAAGACGTAGAGCAGCGTTATTGCCAGCGGGATGATTGCAGTCGTGAAGGATTGCCAAAAACTGCACTTCAACGCGCTGAAGAGCAGCAGCAGCGTCACCACGAAAAGGAAGACTCCGCCGACCACAAACCAAAACAGGTTGCCGTCGAGTCCCCAAGTGCGGCCTTCGGAGTCGTCGGCGCTGTTGGTGTCGCTGAAGCGCAGTTCGTGTTCTTTCATTGGAATGCGCCCACGTCCACCGTTGAACTGCCGATGCCAAAAGCGGTAAAGAGCGCTTTCACTATTACCGGCGCTCCAGCGATGATGAGACCGCCGATGATGGAGAGTTTGCCCGCGTCAGTGTCGCCCCGGCGAATGGCAAAGCCGCCGCCTACGACACAGATCGTTCCGAAGATGAAGCCGATGAGCATGACAATGCCCAACGCCTGACTTGCCCCTTGGGAGAGGCTGCCCGCGGCTTGTGCAAGCAGAGGCACGAACCGTGGAGAAGCAATGTATATTGATTTAATCATGCTGACGTTGTAGCCGACTCCCAAGACAGACCTGCTCCACCGGTGGAGCCATTTTCATCGCCGCTTCCCTTTAGCTCTCGGGCATGAGAAATTTGCCCAACAACGACGATTTGCAGCGCGCCAAGCTCTGGGAGTTGGAAGGCCATCTACGGAACCGGATTCGCGGACAGGACCACGCCATTCCGCGAATTGCATCGCTGCTCCAACGCGGCGAACTCGGTCTGCGAAAACCCGGCCGCCCGCGCGGAAGTTTTCTCTTCCTTGGCCCGACCGGCGTTGGAAAAACGGAGGTCACATTGGCTTTCACCGAGTTCCTCCTGGGCGCGGATCGTTTGTTCCGGTTCGATATGTCGGAGTACCAGAACCAGGAAAGTCTCGCCGTGCTGCTTGGCGGCAAGCTCGGCGAGCGCGGCACGCTGGCCCTTGCGTATGACAGGCATCGCTGCGGCACGTTGCTTTTCGACGAGATTGAAAAGGCGCATCCCCGCGTCCTGGATGTGTTCCTGCAAATCCTCGATGCCGCGCGCGTGACGATGGCCAGCGGTGAAACGCTCGATTTGAGCGGGTTCTATGTCGTGTTCACTTCCAACATCGCCTCCGCCGATGTGGTGGGTTTGCAGCACTCCTCATTTGCGACGATGGAGCGCCACGTCCTCACTCGCGCCCAGCAATCCGTGCGGCCCGAGCTTTACGCGCGCATTAGCGAGAAGCTCGTGTTCAACAAACTCACATACGACGTGCAGCTCGAAATCGCGCAACTCCTGCTTGCACAGGAACTCGATTTCTTGCGCGGCAAGGGCTATGAACTCATGGCGGATCAATCGGTGTTGGCGTTCCTCGTGCGACGTGGATTCCATCCACGGCTCGGTGCGCGTCCGATGCGGGATGTAGTTGAAAAATCAATCGGCGATGCCGTTGCCAAAGATGTTCTCGCGAGCGGTCGCGGCTGCGGGCGACTCGTCGTCAATGAGCCAAAAAACTGTCTCGCAATCACGAAGTGAATGTGATGATCCACGGCGAACGAAGATTCGCCGTTACATTCAAGAGCAAGAACAGGAAAACAAAAATCTTGCAGGCTTTGGCCCGATTTAGCTTTCTGGGGTGTGATTGGTCACGCTCTGCAACCATTTTTTCCCATCATCCGTGGCCTGATAACGCTGCAAGCGGCTTTTTGGTTTGTCTGGAATTGTCATTGAGAGCCAGCCTTTGGCAATGAGCGGTTTGAGATAATTGTCCTGGAAGGTCTCGCGGTGCTTCACGCCAATCAACGATTGGATTTCACTCGCCTTGCGCGGCTGTTCGCAAAATTGGAGAACGTGTGCTGCGACTTGTCCGGTGACTTGTCCGGTGACTTGTCCGGCGACTTGTCCGGCGACTTGTCCGGTCATCTGGCGTTTTCGTTCCTCGGCCTCCTTGATAAATTCAGGATGGAGTGGCAAGCGCACCAAAAAATAAGTCCGGTCATCGTCGGACTCGAACACAGGAGGTGGAGAACCATTCAATCGCAGGGCGTTCAGCATTTTTGGAATGCCAGTGCCCCGGCCTTCGGTAAGACTCAGCTCTTTCAAAAACTCGCCAATGCGCCGGTTGCGATATCGTCGTGTCGCGACGTTCCCGGATTGCAGTTTCTTAATGCTGACCGAACGATCCAGACCCGGATAGCTGGCCACAGTGATTTCATCTGGCAGAACGCGAATCTCAATCGGCTCCCGGATTTCGTAACTGCGATGATAAACCGCATTTACCACGGCCTCCTCCAGCGTTGCATACGGGACGTTGAAAAAGCGGTCAGCTTTCGCGCGGTCGCCGTGCTTCACCACACGCTCTTCAATCACGGCGTTCTTCAGATACGTCAGCACATCCTTGAGGATCATGTCCAATGGACCGACGAATGTTTTCTCCGTGAACGTGTCCCCACCAGGACCATCGGGAAACTGCACCACGTCAATCTGCGTTTGGGGAAAGAATTTCTGCGGTGCGGGGTTAAAGAACATCAGGCCGACATTCAACGGATGCATTGTCTCGGCGGGACCATTGGCAATTCGCATCTGTCGGCACAATTGGGCGAAATCCATTTTACTGGAATCGGCCAGAAGGTCGCTGCCTACTTCGCGGAGAAAGTTCTGAATCAGCGGGAGTTTGAGGTCGTTCAATGAGGCACTGTGGTGGATGCGGTCGTCGAAAGGAACCGTGGCTGCCAAGTTGACCAACTCGATTTCTTCATCATGTTTGGCTCTGACGGTAGCGGAACCCTTGCGAAGGTAATAGGCGAACTCGCGGTTGCCTTTTGCGAGCGACACGGGTGCTTTATAGGGTCGGGTCTGCCCTCCGGGGCACCAAAGCACAAGAATGTGCTTTTGCTGGACGACATACGGCGCAATCACCGGGTGGTAGTGGGGCTGCATCCGATGCCCGATTTCGAGAATCTCTTTCTGAATATCGTCCAGCTTGTTGGCAGGCAATCCTGCGGGTGGTAGCACTGGCTGTCCGTGATTCTCTGCAACCCCGATGAGAATGTAGCCGCCGCCAAGGTTATGAAAATCGTTGGCGAAAGCGCACATCGTGTGCAGGACGGCCTCCGGATTCCAGCCTTGCTTAAACTCCAACCGCTCCCACTCCACGGTCTGTCCGTGCAGGACATCTTCAATGTTGATTGGCAAGTGCATCGCAGACCGAGAATAGGTTAAATCTGTTTTCGAAAAAACAAGATAGTTTGCCCCGTACCATGTCGCGCGAGCCACAATTCAACATTGTCCCGACCAATAGAGCAGTCGTTCGGCGGCGAATCTGCCCAAGGGCACTGCCGGAGCGTGACGGCTTTCAACTTCCGCGCCGCGCTTTGCGTTCTTCCTGGATGCGCCGGCGCTCTCGCGCTGCGTGCCACTGCGCGAGAATGCGGAACACATCATCCAGTTCGGCCCAATACCAAGTGCGCGATTTTTCAAGGCGCATGGCGATTTTGTCGCCGGGATGGAGCATCACAACCATTCGCTTGCGATAATGGCCGAAGGGCATACGGCTTCGTCTTTTGATCGGTCGTTCTAATTCAGTCATAGCCGCTATTATACCAAATGAGCTTTTTCGTTTTGTTCGTTTTCAGCTTGGTATGAGCGACTTACGAATGCCGCACCAGAGAGAAAAAAATTAGTTGACACGCATTTGCGGCACGACGCTCGAACCGTCGCTGCGGGAGACAATCGCCTGGCTACGCACTGGTTGCGCCAATCGCGAGTCCAAGCGTTCAGGCAGAGCGAAAGCCGTAGCGTCGGGCTGCCGGTGGGCCAGTGGGCGGCAGGCCGGGAGCGAAGGCGCAGCGAAGCCTGGGCGCTTGGTCTCGCATCCTCCGCGGCGGACGGGATGAACTGCCGCTCCCGGAGTCTGAGAAGGGAGCGGCAGTTCATCCCGTTCGGTGGCGGCTTTTCACTCATCGCTTGCCTCGCGGGCCTGTTCGGCGCGGCGCTGCCGTTCGATGCGTCTGTCGGACTGTTCGGCGGAATGCGCGAGGCTTCGAAGCCCCTCGGTGCTCATCGGAAACGGCGGATAGAGCACATCCTCGTCTTCTGGAGTTTCCGCCCTCGCTTGTTCCCAGCGGGCGAACTCGCCCGATTCCTCCAACACGCGCCGTTTTTGCTCTTCGCTCAATGCGTCCACCATTGCAGCATTGAAAACGACGATCACCGCGTCGGTGAGCCTGCCGTCGAGGCCGGAGCTAAGGTCGAAAAGATTCATCAGGTGAAAGCCGTTCCAAAGCGACCAAACGAACTGCCGAAGACGCCTGCCGCCGCCGGTGCTCCAGCCGGTGCTGAGATAATCGGAAATCGTCTCCAGCGCTTCATGAAGCTTCTCCGGTGGAACCGATTCCCGCCGCTCTTTCGCCCGTTGCATTTCACGCGCAAACTCATTGAGCGCGTTGTCCTGTTCCTCCTGGGTCGGAAAACGAATGATCGGGGCGCGGTCAGACATCGTGATTATCCTTTTCTGAACCACGAACAGACCTTCCCGTTCGGGTCGATTGGCGGCAACAGGCGACGCCTAAAGCCTCGTTCGCAATGCACCAGGACGCAGGTGTGCTTCGGCAAGCCGCGAAGCTCGTACGGCTTGATCCTGTGTTCTTCCTGTTCGGTGTAGTTGCTGGTCGTTCTGCCATAGGAAAATCCCCATGAGCGTTTGACGACCTTCTTTTTCCCGAGAAAGTCGGCGCTCTCGACCGCGCCTTCTTCGTCGGCGGCTTTGAAGATCATGCGGTTTCGGAGATTCAGCGTGAGCACGCGCGCCTTGTCGCGAGTCAGCGGCGGGATGAAGGACGTGGAGGACTGCGCCGCCGCGACGACCGTGGCGTGCGCCTCGCGGATCACGTCCACGCAATTGTAGTCGCTCATGCCGTCCTCGCTCGCGGTCACGAACCGCTGCGCTTCGTCGGCCCACAGGATGAGGAGGTTCGCGTCTGTGCGCTGATTTTTCGGCTTATCGAAGCGCCGCAAAACGTGCGTGTAGAAAAGCATCTTCAAAAACGTGTTCACGTAGCGGCGCTCGGTCTGAAACTTCTGCGGCATCGACACGCAAATGATTTTGCCGCGGTCGATCTCGCTCAAGTCGAAGCTGTTTTCGGCGGCGCAAAAGACCTCGGCGACATCCGGCGTGAGAAAGTATTGAAGGTAGTTGGCAATCGTTTCCTTCACGCCGCCGATCTGTTCCGGCGGCTGTGTCAGGAAGCGATTGCGGAAATGGTCGGCGAGTTCCCTGCGGCGCTCGGTCGGGTAGAGATTGGCAAGATCATCCAGCGCCTCCTCCATTTCCTTTTCATCGAGCAACAAGCGATAAGCGTTCTCTAAAGTCACATCGGCGCGGATTTCGTAAAGCGTCTCCAGCGCCCGCGAGATGTGCGTGAGCGCCTGGTTCTTGAAAAAGCCTTTGTCGCCCTGCTGGCCGAGGCTCGAAGCCGTATCGACGACAAACTTCGCGTAGGTAGTGTAGGGAATGCCGCGCCCGGAAGTGAGATTATAGGTGTGCGGAGGCTTCCAGTTCAGGGGCGCGTTATCCGGTTTCACCTGGAGCAAAATGAGGTCTTTTTGACGGCCAAAATGAGCGGCCATTTCCGTCAACGTTTCGCAATAGATCCCTTTGTCATCAATGCAGAGGCCGCCCCAACCCGGCTCGTTCTGGAAAATCTGGTAGAGCAACGGAGTGATACCGGAGCGGGTTTTTCCGGAACCGGTGTCCCCGGTAATGAGCCAACCGCGGCAGAAATCCTCGCGCGTCCAGGAGAGACCTTTCAATCGGACGACGAAGGATTTTTTCCGCGGACCTGGGTCCGGACGGAGCGAGAGCGCATAGAGGGAGAAAATTCCAAAAAGCGAAGCCACACCCCACGAGCCAGGAGCGGGCAGCACTCGAAAAAAGTAGGCGGCGACGCCAGCGGAGGCAGCCGCCATGAGAAGGTTGAAGAAATTCATGGCGTCAGAGAAGGAACCGCCCGATGAGAACTCCGGCAGCCAGGGCGCCGAGTGCTGTCAGCACAAACGCGAAGGCGTAGGAGCGAAGTTGCCGTTTTATATTGGGTGCATCGCGCAACGCCTCGGTCAACTCCGCGGCCTGCTTCGAGAAAGTCTTGCTGCGGGCGTCCAGCAGCTCAACCGAATCACGGAACTCCTCGAAAGAGGGGAAGTAAGAGCCGTTCCCGTGCGCCGCCGATTGGAGGCTACCGAGATAGATTTGGAAAAGCTCCAGCGAAGCGAGCAGCGGGTCGCCGTCTTGAATGCCGTATTTCTTTTGCCATTCAAGCACCGCCGTTCGGAGCGCGATCTCGCGTTGCTCGTTCTTCATGACGCCGGCGCCGCCTGTTCGTTTGTGGGCTGAACTTTGCCTTTCCGGGCCTTCGCGGCCGGTCGAGGTGGATCGCCCCCAGGCAGCAAGATGTCACGCACGCCGTCGAGTTGCTCGTTGAACTTGCTCTGCCAGTTCCGCAACCGCTGACGATCCACAAGGGAAAAGTCGGGATGTTTGACGGCCTCGGAAATTGAGACGTTGGCTTCGTTGAGCGCGGTGACGAGCCAGTCGTAAAGTTTCGGCATCACGATCTCCCGACCCGCCAAGCCTTCCATGACATGGCTGCGCGTATTGCTGCGCTCGAAGATTTTGAATTGCTCGCTGTGCGCCTGATTCTTGACGATCAGGTACTGGCAACGCCCCTGAAGGCTCTCGGCGATGATCTTGACCTGCTCCACGCTGTCCGCCTCGTGGTTCACCGGCGAAACGATGGTCAACGCGGCGTCGAGCATTTCGAGAATCTCGAACGCCCGGACTTCGGCGAAGTAATCGAGAAAGATGTCCGTGGAAGCCGCCCGGCAATCGACGACGACCAGGCTGCTCTTTTCCAGCGCGGCGAAGAGTACGTCGATCTCTTGCACGTTGTTGATGTTGATGAACGCGGCGTCGCCGTGAAACCGCTTCAACGTCGAGTTCTCGTTGTCCGTGTCGATGGCGTGATGTTCAACCTGCCGGTCTTTCAGGTATTGCACGAGGTTCGTGGCGAAGAAACTTTTCCCCACGCCGCCTTTGCCGTTCAGGATGATGTTGAGTTGCTTTTTCATGGTCTTGGTTTTGCGGGCTACACGTTTTTCGGGTCGGCGATGCGCGGACCTCTGGAACGAACGGTTGGAGTCAAAGGTTGCGGCGTTGCGGCCTCGCGCTGTTCTTTCAACACACTGACGACATTGGTCTTCGTCGGGCGGTTTGCTGGCCTCAGCGTGCCTTTCCGGGACGGTGCCTGCTCAAGCACTTCATGACAAAAGCGGGCGACGGTATCGTGAGAGACATCGACGCCAGCCTGTTTCAAGAGGTTGGCGATGGTTCGGAACGAAGCTTGTTTGCCGCGCAGTTCGCCGATGCCTTTCCTGTGGGCCATAAGGGCCTGAATCTTTCCGCCGACGCGACGCTTGTAATTTTTGACAGCGGCATCGAAAGACTTGTCCGGCAGTTGCGTCGCGGCTCGGTCGTTCATCTGACAGGCATCCTGACATGGTTGCGGTGGCTTCCTTCCGCTTGCGGCGTCGAGCCGCTTACCGGCGTCTGCCGTTGGTGCGTGGCCGTGCTGACATGCGACTTGCAAGGCTGCGTCAAAGCTTCGGCACGCCTTACAGCGTTCTTACAAGCCTCTGACGCGGTTCTGACAGTCCTCTGACGCGCCTGAACCGATAGGCGAACAAATCTCGCGCCGTATGTCTGCCACGGCTCTAGCTGGGCTGCGTGAAAAGTTCCTAACCCATCGTTAGGGGTAGGGCGTCCAGTCTCCAAAATCATTACTGCATCCTATTTGAAGCAGAATTCCGATCGGCTCCACCGGTGGAGCAACTTTCGTCTCGCGATCAGCCACAGTGAACGGTCGATGCTCTCGCCCAAGACCCAATACAATTTGACGAACGCCCAGGAGTATTTTGAGGAGCATCTTTGCACCGGAGACTATTACAGCGAAGGGGAGGGTATTCGGGGCCAGTGGTTCGGCAAAGGGGCCGAAGCACTTGGACTGCGCGGCGATGTGGGGCGCGATGAATTCCTAGCGTTGTGCGACAATCACCATCCGCAGACTGGCGAATCCTTGACGCAGCGCCGAAAGAATCTCCGTCACGAGACGGATGAAAATGGAAAGGAACGAAACGCGCCGAACCGGCGTGTGTTCTACGACTTCACGTTGTCTCCACCAAAGTCCGTTTCCATTGCCGCGCTCGCTGGCGGAGATGAGCGCATCGTCGAGGCGCACAACCGCGCTGTTGCTGTCGCCATGGGGGAGTTGGAGCAATTCGCCGGGACTCGTGTGCGTCGCGGCGGAGGCTTTTCGGACCGGGAAACCGGCAATGTCGTCGGGGCGATGTTTGGCCACGACACTTCGCGCGCTTTGGACCCGCATTTGCACAGCCATTGCATTCTTTTCAACGCCACTCACGATGCCAGCGAGGATCGGTGGAAGGCGCTCCAGAATTACGAGATGCTGCGGGCGCAGAAATATGTCGAAAATGTCTATTACCACGAACTGTCCCGGGATTTGATCGGCTTCGGCTACGAAATCGAGAATCACAGACGCGGAGATTTTGAGTTGAAGGGCGTCTCGCCCGGCCTGTGCGACAAGTTCTCCAAGCGCCATTCGGAAATTGATGAGAAGACGCGCAAACTGCTCGCCATGCAGCCGGAGAAGGCGTCTGGCAATCTCGCCGACATCCGCGAACACATCGCGCACGATGAGCGCTCGCGGAAGATCAAGAACGTCGGGCGCGACAAGCTGCGGAGCATTTGGAAAGAGCAAATGACCAACGACGAGCGCGCGGAGCTTGATGGTCTGCTTGCTGCGAATAGGCGGCGTTCAGACGTTCAGCCGCGTGATGCAGAAGCGGCATTGACCTGGGCGGAAGACCACCTGTTTGATCGGCGGTCTGTCGTGAACGAGCACGAGCTTTTGCGGCACGCGCTCGAATTCGCGCGCGGGAGCGAAATTGAACTTGCGGAGCTCAAGTCGAAGACGGCGAGGCGCGATTACATTCGGGACGACAGCAACCCTCGGAAACTGACGACGCGCGAAACGCTCGGTCGGGAATGGGATATACTGCAACTGGCGAAAGATGGCGTGGGGAAATGTCAGCCGTTCAACGCGAGGCATATCGCGGCTGATTCGCTCGATGCGGAGCAACGACACGCGGTCGAACGCATTTTGCAGTCAGCGGATTTTTTGACGCTGTTTCGCGGAGCCGCCGGAACGGGCAAGAGCTTCGCATTGCGCGAGGTGCTTCGGGGCCTGGAAAGGGCCGGCCACGGGGTTCACGTCATCGCACCACAGCGCCAGCAGGTGATTGATTTGGAAAGCGCCGGATTCGCCGGCGCGCAAACGGTCAGCGAATTCCTCGCGCGGAAACCGATGGTCTCGAAAGGAGTCGTAATCGTGGATGAAACCGGGCAGCTCGGAGCGAAGCAAATGGAGGCGCTCTTGCGCTACGTGAAAGAACGCGGCGGACGAATCATTTGCTCCGGCGACACGCGCCAACACGGCGCGGTGGAGGCGTCGGATGCGCTGAGGGCCATCGAAAAGTATTCGGGGCTGAAAGCCGCGGAGTTGACCGCGATTCGTCGGCAAGATCCCGCTCGTGCAAAAACGAATGATGAGCGGGGCTTCATCGAACAATACAAGCAAGCGGTGCAGGAGGCGTCAACGGGCCTCGCCGCAGAATCCTTTGAGCGGTTGGAAGGGCAAGGCGCCGTAGTTGAGTGCGGAATTGGGGAGCAGCAGGAGCGGCTGGCAAGTGATTACCTGGAACTCGCCCGAAAGGGTGAATCGACAGTCATTGTCGCGCAAACGTGGTCGGAGATTCGCAAAGTGAATGAGAGTGTGCGCGAGGCTCTGAAACGAGCGGGTTTGATCGGCGCCAAGGAGTACGAGATTACGGCGCTCGAAGCGGTTGATCTCACCGACGCTCAAAAGCGCGATGCTCGTTCTTACGAGCCCGGGGCCGTGCTCGTATTCAACCGCGACACCTGCGGCTTCCGCAAAGGACAGCGCGGTCGTCTAATCGGGGTAAGCGACGATGCCATCGGGGTGGAAGCGGGTAACATGGTTCGTGAGATTCCATTTAGGCAGCTTGGGCGGCTCACGGTCTGCCGTGAAAGGGAAACCGCGCTTTCAATCGGTGATCGCCTTCAACTCAAGGCAAATGCGAAAACGAAGGAAGGTCGTCAGTTGGCGAACGGGGAGTTGGTCACCGTTGCCCGGATCGAGCGCGACGGCCGGATCGTGTTGCTCGATGGCCGCACGCTCGAAAGCAACTACCGTCAGTTCGTTCGCGGCTACGCAGTGACCTCCTACGGCTCCCAGGGCAAGACCGTGGATTACGTGCTTTTCTCCGATTCGGCGGTGAAAGCCGCCACAAACCGACAGCAATGGTATGTGACGATTTCACGCGGACGCAAAGGCATCCGAATTTTCACCAGCGACAAGGAACAGTTGCGTGAGAACATCACGCGCTCGGGCGACCGTGAACTGGCGCTCGATTTGACAAAGCCGCGTCAACCGCATCGTCAGCCTTTACGTCGCGGTCTGACAAGCGCGCGTCAACTTGCTGCCACCATCTGCCGCCGCGTCGCCGTGCTTGCGTCACAAATGAAATCCAGAGCCGCGCGGCATAAGGTCTCCGTGTCATGATCAGAACCAATCAATCCGAAGGAAAATCCGGTGAACCTGGTGGCGGCAAACGCGGCGTCGTGTGCTGGAATGAAGACCCGCAAGCGCAAGCGCTCCGAATCGAACTTAACAACGGGAGCTTCTTCGTTTTCCCTCTTTCGCATTTCCTCTCCGCCGAATTCGCGCGAGCGCATGACGGCGACTCGCTCAACCTGGCTTTCAGCACGCATGAAGTGCGGATTCATGGGAGGCATCTGCGCGAGGTCGCGCTGGCGTTGCAGAAGCTCGCAGTCGAATGGATCAGGGAAATTCCTCAGAAGTATGCCGCGCTCGCCGATACGAACGCCGCGGTTGTCCTTTCAATCGAAGTTGCCGCAATCGCAGAGGCGCCGTTGGTCAATGAACGAAGGCATGACATTACCCCGTCGAATATGACCGGTGACTGTGGCAGGCGCATTTGATAGACAGGGCGGATGCATACAAGAGACCTATGGAGCCGATTGTGGAACGCCGAAAATGCAGGCTCGTGCTTGGGCAATTGCAATTGACGGCAGAGGAGGTGTGAGGTACCACGTTCCGGCGAGAGGAGTTCAGCACGGAGGGATGCCAATTACCGCCGTCCATCGTCTCACAGAATGGCATCGATTCTTTTGGAGAATCTGTGTTTACTCGTTCCTTCTTTACAAGCCATGAACGGGCCTGCTACCGCACCATCTTCTCATCCTGCTCCGCCGCTTTCAATCCGCGCACAAGCGGTCGAAGCAGCGATTCATGAATCGCTCTCGTTACTCGCGCAAACACTTCAAGTGCAGGCATCGGCTGCGACGACGCACAGGACATTGCTTGTCAGTGGCTGGAACGCCTCGGCAGCCGTGCGCCAGGCAATCGCCCGGTATCTTGTTGGTTTGCGCGTAAGTGCGGTTAATGCTGCACTTCAGGTGCGCGCGGAGTTGACAGACACGCCAACGGATCAGGCGGAGATCGTGACAAATGTCGAAGCCATTGTGGGCGTGAATGGAGCGGGACTGACGCAGGAGCAAATCGAACGACATCGCAACCCTTGGATCGCTGAGGCTATCTGGCACCTCTGCCTGGCATTAGCGCAGCGTATGCCACACCTGCATCCACCTGGAAATCTGGTCGCGCTGAATTTGCCGCACGCAGAAGCAACAGAGCACGGTCTCGATGTCGCCGCGATCTACGAAATCGACGGCGGCTTCGGCTTGTCGATTGTTGAAACAAAAGCCTATCCGAATCGACCGTCCGATGCGATCAGCCACTCGGCCGGATTTTTCCGAAAGGTCGATCAAGGACTTGGAAACCTGCCGCTGAAGATTCGCCAAACAATCCAGCGCATGCGTGCCGATCTACCGGAAGCCATGCAGGGAAGGATCAAAGAATTCCTTTGGCGTCAGAACCGAAGTTATCTGCCAAACCCGCACTACGACGACCAGAATGTTGTGGTGTGGACCAACGCGCGACCTTCGTTGGACGGTCTTTTCCCAGGCCCAGGAGGAATTATCATCATGCCGCACGCAGTGACGGCTTTCACTGAATACTTCGACGCCATCGCTACCGAGATGCTCGTTTTTGCCCGTAGCCTTTAGAAGTCATGTTCGACGAACACGCCAGGCAACTCATCGATCTCCTTCCAGAACTGCCCGGTCTAGATCGTGCCGAATGCCGGCGGGCGTTGTCTGCGGCATATTTTCGCATCGTCAATGCCCGGCTCGCTGTCCCGCAAAGCGTAGATGGGACGTTCGACATGGATGGAGCGCGGAGACTACTACGGAGGATGGCGGACGCGCTGGAAAATATCGCCGTTTTCGACCGTCTCAATGGCGTCCCTGCCGAACCCGACGTGGAATCGGCTTGTGCATTTGTAGCCGGCGAATCGCTCTCGCTTCTGGCAGCGGTGTCGCCTCCACTGGTCGAGGTAGAAGAACCAGTTGAGGAAGATGCGATTCAGATTTCGACCTCTTACGTCGCGATTGAAGCGGCGCTGCTCTACATGATTGGCGGCTACGAAGTGAACGCGCTGGCGCTGGTTCGCAACCTCCCAGAGCCAATTCCGCGCGAAGTTCAGACACTGCGTGATGCCCGACTGTCGAATGCGGATTATTTGCTGGAACGCCTGCGAGATCTTTGTTCTGGAAATGTCTTGCCCGTAACGCAAGGTCCACCTTTCCGCGGCTATGATACGCCACCACCACTTTATCGTAATTTGGTCGATGAAGTTCGTATCTGGATTTACCTCGAACTATCAGTCGCCATCTCAGACTTTCTCAACTGGCTCGGCGGATACGCCGACGACGGGCTCATCGTGGCGCGCAGACGGATCGGGAGAATACGTCGCGCTACTGCACCTCCGAATCACGCGAATTACGCCGAGTTCGCCGATATGCATCACCTCGCGAGCCTGCTCGCGGCTATGTTCGAACGCACCGGGCAACGGAGCCTCGTCCAAGTCTTACCGCCAGCGACCACGAACGACCCGACCTTCGCTTTGCAGTTTCAGACTTATCGGCTCGCGCGCGCTCGGGGCGACGCCGCGACGCTTGGACGGCCATTCCTTTGGCCATCGGCATACGAATTCATGCAAATGTGCCTGCCGGGTCCCAAATGCGATGCCGTCATAGCAATGCCGACGGGCAGCGGCAAGAGCTTCGTCGCCGAGTTGGCGGTGGCGGACGCGTTGAGCCGTGGTAACGTCATTTACCTTGCTCCAACCAATGCCTTGGTGCATCAGGTGCGTCGCGATCTGGCGAGGTCTCTTGCACCGTTTGAAGCTGTGCAGGTGCTCGCCTTCGTGGGAAGCGGGGAATACACACGTTTGGGAGAGGAAGAACTCACCGGCAAACAAGGGCGCTTTGTAGCGGTAATGACGCCGGAGAAATGCGCTCTCGCACTGCGGTTGACACCGGAAGCATTCGAGGATTGCGCCTTATGCGTCTTCGACGAATGCCATCTGCTCAACGATGAGCATCGCGGTGTGACCGCTGATCTTTTGCTGGCACAGCTTTTCCGGGTCGCTCCAAAAATGTTGTTCGTGCTCATGTCGGCAATGATCGCCAACCCGGAGGAGTTGGCCGATTGGTTGCACACAGCACGCGGCAGTGAAGCTCACGCGAGTGTTACCAAATGGAGGCCATCGCGCACATTGCGCGGTTTGCTCGTCGTGGATCGAGAACCCACGGCCGCTGCATTTGAAGCCGCCAAGAATGAACTCGAAATTAGGCGCACAACGAACAAGAAGCGGAAGAACGTCAAATTCGACGCGGAACTCGCACTCATCGCAGGCTTATCGGGACCGTGGACATTCGACGGTCCCGCTGATTACCGAATCGCGAATCTCGGGTTGCAAACCGGAGCGTGCGCAACATTCGAGGAGGTGCAGAAGAAGATCATTAGCACTTACCAAAGCTGGAAGAATCCGGCTTCACGACTGCTCGCTGAACGTCTCGCGGGATCGGGGCTTCCGACGATCAATTTTATCCTGAGCAGTCGGCATCATGCCTTCAGTTCTGCCAGTGCGGTAACGACGACGATTCCTAACGCCATCGGCGATGCCGGTGGATTTCCGGCGATAGTCGAAGCATGGCTTTCACTCGCCGATTGCGAACTTGGTCAACCGACAGCGCTGCGGAATCTGCTTCGGCGCGGCATCGCTGTCCATACGAGTGCCATGTTGCAGGTCGAACAAGCAGCCGCTGAGTGGATGTTCAGCCACGGGCTGGCGTTGCTCATGTTTGCCACTGGGACACTCGCCCAAGGGCTCAATCTTCCTGCCGTTGCAGTTGTGGTTGCCGGCACGTCAATGGGAGATCCGCGTGAAGCCAAGGAAGCGGACAAAATTGCGGGTCTCGGTCAGCGCGTGGACGCAACGATCCTCAATGGCTTTGGGCGTGCAGGGCGGCCCAGCTTCTCAAATCAAGGACTGGCAGTTCTGGTAAGCGATGGGCCGTTTGCGGCGCCGGTCACGAATCAACTCGATCCAGCTCTCGCGCTGCAACGATACAAAGTGCTTGGGCAGCCCGATGCTGCCGTCGAGGTCGGCAGCCCTATTGAACGTTTTCTCGACCGCGTATTTGTGGATGTCGAGAATTTCCAAGCGGCAACCGTGCTCGAATTGGAACTCACCACGCAACTTGCAGAAAGTCCCCTTGACCAAGATCACGCCGGCCAGATATTACGGCGGACTTTTGGCGGGTATCGACGGCGCCAAGTCTTCGATGACGCAATGTCGCTCCGGGTTCGGGATCGCATTGACGGCTTGAAGCAGGCGATCCTTGACCAGCCGAACATTCCACCCTGGCTGAACAGCGCGGCAATGAAATCAGGAGTCGATCTATTTCGCGCTTGGGCCATTTGGAGTGCATACGGGGAGCGCGGGATCATCGGTCCTGAAGCCGCCGTTGCCCTAAATGTCATGGATTGGTTGGCATTGTTTATCGATGTGATGGGCCGATTACATCCAACACGCGTTGCCGACTACATGGCTGACGATGAAGTCAAGACGGCGTCCGTGCTCACTCGTTTGCGCGATAGCGCTGCGCCGTGGCGCGGCCTCAATTCCGTGCCGTGGAAGGCCCCGGTCGAGTGGCCTGGTCTCTGGATGGAAATCCAAGGATTGGTCGCAGCCTATATGAACGGGACATCCTACACAGTCCTCGCAAAATCATTTTCTGGAATCGCCGTCATTCCACCCGACCGAATTCAAGCCAAACCTTTGCCCGCAATCTTCAGCCTCATCCGCAAAGTGATGGAACCGCTAGCCCGCGACGCGGGATGTCTTGTCGCCTTGATCGAACAAGCGTGGAAAGCCGAGGTTGGCGCAGAGGTCGCGCTGCCCGAGGCGCTTCAGGCGCTGCCACTTTGTCTGCGCGCAGGTTGCAATTCACTCTCGACCCTGGCTTGGTTTCGCTTTGGATTCCGCCAACGAGTTAGCGCTCACGCATTGGCTGCGGCGTTTCCACCACCATCTGACCTAGCCAACGATTCCGACCGAGCTCGCTGGGTGCGGGACACCCGGAAAAAGTGGCTGCGCGGGATGATCGAACCAGTTGGCGACAGCACCATTGCGACTTATGCCAAAACAATCCTCCTCAATGCCAATGATTGAGGTTTGACACTCGCCAGAATAAGTCCGGGCTCGCAGGCGTCGCCTTTGGTCAATACCACCGTCGATGAAAGATTGAAGAAAGTGATTTTGCCCGTGCTGGCAGCTTGATCGACGGCAAATTCGTGACAGACGTGGAGCGCGTCGGCATAACAAGAACGATGCGTTCGGCTCGATGTCCCGTCCGTGAGCGAATCTAGCGCGAATCGGTACGCGGTTGGGGCCGGCAAAGGTGACTTTGCAGTTGTCCCAATGACGACCGGCCCAGTGACTCCAGCATTGCAAATGCGATCTCGCAAGCCGTCTTCTTCCAAGTTGCTCCCCCCATAGCGCATCCGGCTTTCAGGGATGCGTTACGATGCGACTCAATGCCTGGCGAGCAAGACAAATCCCCGACCCTGGCTCAAGCGATGAAAACCTTTGCGTCGATGCTATGCGTCGTCGAATCGCTTGCCGAAAAGGTGGACAGAATGTCAGGTCAACTCGAGACGCTCTGTGCCCAGGGCGCCGTGCCACGACAGCCGATGCCGCCCGCAACCGGAAAGCGCGAGAAGGAATTTTACACCGTGAAGGAGGTCTCCGAGATCATCGGCACGAGCGACAAGACCGTGCGGCGTCTCCAAAAGCGCGGATTTTTCAAAAGCAGCAAGGCCCTGCGAACGAAGCAGATTCCACGTTCCGAAATCGAGCGCTACAAGGAGGAAACGATTTAACGGAGCTTCTTCGGTCGTCTCAGTTTAGCATTGCGGCGCCACAAATTGCGTGGCCGCTACGCTGCGGCCTGAAAGGGAATAATCTTGCCGGCAGCTTTCGCCAATTCCGCTGCCTCCATCGTTGCGTCGTTGTCCCCGAAAACTTCGGTGTAAACCTCCATGATGAGCCTTCCGCCGTCCTGGTGTCCCTGCCACTTGGCGATGAGCTTCACGTTGACCCCCGCATCGTGCAGGCGCTTTATCAGCATCGCGCGCAGGTTGCGCTGGGTGAAATGAGGCAGTTTGAGTCGTTTGCAGGCGTTACCAAGGGCGTGTTTGGCATCATCGATCTTGAAAACTCGTTCGTCGTGCGCCGGCTTTCCGCCAGCCCGTTCGCGTAGTCGCTCCATGAACGGGCGCAGCCAGTCATACATCGGCACGTAGTAGTCGCGCTCGGTCTTTCGGCGGATCAAGTTGATGCGGGCGCTATCAAAGTCCACGTCGGCCCACCGTAGCGCACTGGCCTCGGCTTGTCCTACTCCTGCCAATCCCAAGAACTCCACGAAGTCCGCCGAGTCGTCGTGCTGTGCGTTGCACTTCTGCGCCCGGATCGACTCGACAATCGTCTGGAATTGATCGGGCGTCGGGATGCGGCGAAACACTTTCTCTTTTCTCTTCGCCCTAATGATCTGCGTTTTGAAAGGGTTCTGCACTTCGGAAATGGCATTGTCGGCGACGGCTAATCCGAACATCTGCGAGAGGAACAAGCGTCGCCGGTTGTACGTGCGATTCTTCCAATTCCGACTCTCGCCTTGCTCGGAGAGCCAGGTGAGCAGCGCCGAGGCTTTGACGCGGGCCACCAGCATGCCCATGCCGGGTTCGAATGTGCGCTTGAAGACGTTGGCGATGGCGTTCTCCGTGATGCGCGTGCCCTCTTTCCGGCCGGCGCGCGCGCTCAAGAACCGCTCCAATAATCCGCCTACCGTGAGATCCTTGGCCGTGGTATCGACCACAGCCAGATCACGCAACCATTCGGATAGCTTTCCGTCCGCGGTTTTCCGGTCGGCGGAGCCGAGCGCGTGAAGCCTCTGTTTCCCGGCAATCTTTTTCCAGCCGTAATACTCCTTGCTGACTGCGTGGCGGTAGAGGTTCGGCGCCACATTGACCAGATGCGCTTTGATACCGTTCGAATTCCCCATCGTTTTCATGAGAAAAAGTATAGGGTGCACCTGCCGGGTTCACCAGCTTTTTTCTAGGGATTTAACCAGTCCTCGAATCGCCTTGTAATCCGCTTGGTTACAGGCACTTAGAAGTGGTCGGGCTGGTGGGATTTGAACCCACGGCCTCTGCGTCCCGAACGCAGCGCTCTACCAAGCTGAGCCACAGCCCGAAGTGAGTTGTCACTATGCGCCCTGCGAATGGAAAAGCAAGGTACAACCCGCGTCTTTACGCTTTTCCAGCGAGTATCTGCTACGCAACGCTTGACGATGGACCCGAACAATTCAGGCGCACAACAAGATGCGCTTGCCGCGCCGCGAACCGGCGCGCGTCGTTACAGAAACTTGCCCACCACCGACTTGAGCAGGCTTTCCGCCTCGCCCACCGCGGGATTGGCGCCGCCGCCTTCGGAGGCGAGGACGGTGTTGAGGATGCCCGCCATCGCCGGAGACATTTTCGATTCGAGATGGGTTATGACGGCTTGAATGGCGGTTCTCGCCTGGTCTTGCGAGATGCCTGTTTTGCTTGCTACGATTTCAACGAGTTCTTCCATAGGATTATTCGGCGATTTCATCCCACCATGGCGCACATGCATTT
>Ga0070731_10000127_pt1 | contig 141911 bp, 117 predicted proteins | sample Coa_R1_2_FD_66448 | JGI IMG/M metagenome (GOLD analysis project Ga0070731, IMG submission 66448) | Surface soil microbial communities from Centralia Pennsylvania, which are recovering from an underground coalmine fire - Coalmine... | ecosystem: Environmental > Terrestrial > Soil >... | reverse complement strand
CCGCAACGCGGTTCAGCCGGTCGGCCTTGGCTTGCAGGTTCAGCGCTTCAAGCTCTTCGTAGCTCAAAGACAGAAAGTTCCGGTACTCAATCGACATGGTTCTCCTTAGGGGCGGGAAAGCAATAGAAGTACAGTGAAATTTTACGGTTCTCGAAATGAAGAACTCATAAGGAAATCGTGTGCTCGAGAGCCTGCTGATGAGGAAAACTCGTCCATCATGCGTCGGTTTGTAAGTATTTCGTATTGAACTTTAGATAGAAGTTATGCGCAGATCCACGCAATAAACTCAGGATACACAAAGGCTTCTCTTCATGCGCTCTCGTAAGGCGCTTCAACTATTCTTCGCGGTCCTTATTCAATCTTCATGTGAAGCCTGCATTAATGATTTCAGTCTCCATGGGAAGTGGGAACACCCGCTGCCATTAAGGAGCGCCCAGCAGCATCTCGATCCTTTGTAGCCGCGACATTCAGATCTTTTTTCCTGTGTAGCACCCCCTTGGGAATCGCGTGTAGATCCCAAACGCCTGTGGTGTCTTTGCTCTTCGTTGAGAAGTCACGACAGAGATCAACATCGGAGGAATCATGTCTAGCTCCATCTTGACGCACCGCATTCTGCAAGCAGTTGCCGGGATTGTGATCAGCATTCCGATCGTCGCGAGCGCTCAAACAGAAGCGCCTTCTCCTGCACCGCAGGCAGCCCCATCTGCGGGAACAGCTGCGCCGGGCCAGGCTGCGCCGGGCCAGGCTGCTCCGGCAGCACCAGCCGCGGCTCCTGCTCCGCCTCTTCATTTCCCATGGAAGGTGGGACCGATGGCGGTCACAGGTTTCATCGACGGCTATTACACCTACAACAACAATCATCCCGGCGATCCCGCCAACGGGCAATTGAACGACCTTTACAACTTCAACGACAAAGCCGACGCAGTTGAGTTGAGCGCGCTGAAGCTTACCCTGAATCACGATCCCGCTCCAGTCGGCGCGCACTTCGATTTTCTCTACGGCCGGACGAACGGGTTGGTCAATGCTGGGGAACAAGGGAATTACATCGAGCAGGCATTTCTCAGCCTGAAGCCGGCGAAGGCCAAGGGATTTGAAGCGGATTTCGGCAAGTTTGTCACCTCCGCGGGAGCAGAGGTGATTGAAGCCAAGGACAACTGGAATTACTCCCGCTCGCTGCTCTTTGCCTGGGCGATTCCGTACTGGCACGCCGGTCTGCGGACTTCCATGCCTGTCTCAAAAGTCGAGACCGTCGGCGTCCAGCTTGTGGACGGTTGGAACACCATCACGAAAACCCAGGGTTGGGTCACATTGGGCCTGACCAGCGCGCTCGTGAAACCGAAGTACACGTGGAGCCTGAATGTCTACACGGGTCCCGAGCATGCGACGGCTGCCCACGGGTATCGCAACCTTGTGGACACCACACTTCTTCTCACGCCGAACACGAAGTTCAACGCGTATATCAACTACGACTACGGCCAAAACCGGGACGCTATCGTGAACGGAGCCGGCGACACGAAGATCAATTCGTGGCAGGGGATTGCCCTTGCCGCTCACGAACAGTTCAAGGCCGCGCACGCCGTTGCTTTCCGCTATGAATACTTCAACGATCCCAATGGATTCAGCACGGGGCTAACGCAGCACCTCAACGAGGTGACGGGGACCTACGAATATAAGGTTCCGAAGCTTCCGCAGGCGCTGGTGTCGCGGCTTGAGTATCGGCGCGATATGTCGAACCAGCCGTTTTTCCACAAGGCGACCGAAGGCGTGGTGGATGCTCAATCCACGTTTTCGATCGGGTTGATCGCGATTTTTGCGCCGCATCAGTGAGTGCGGCGTGTTTCTTTATTTCATCTTCACGCGCTGATCAATAGCGTTGATGCACGGCGACATTGACCAGATTTGGCCGTTTGTCGCATCCAGTGACGCGACGCGGCCACCAGCCGGGTGAAATTCAAGTATTCAGGAGAAGACCTCATGGCAGAGCAAAAAGCACCTCAGATGCAAGCTACGTTGGGACTTACCGGGCTCACCAGTAACGCAATGGCGCTGATTGCACCGGGCGCTTTTCTCTGGCTCACGTTCCTGATTCAGGCGACAACGGGCGTGGCAGGACAGCCCTCGACAGCACCGGCCATGTGGATGGGCATCTTTGCCGCTCTGCTGCTTTGCCTGGCAACGGCGGTGGCGTACGCAGAGATCTCGAAGCTCTATCCCGGAACGGGATCGAGCTACTACTATGCGGAGCAGGCGATGCTCTCGAAGGACAAGGCGTTCAAGTACGCACGAGTTGCCAAGTTCATCGTGGGCTGGGGCTCGCACCTGTACTACTGGGTGTATCCGGGTGTGATGGTTGCGACGACCGGAATCTTTGTCGGCTACGTGGTCGGTTTCCTCTTCCCGTCGTTCATGAGCGGATCGAATCCAGGACCGTTGTTCATGGCCATGGTGGCTGTCGTCTTTTCGTTCTTTGTCGCCTGGATTGCGCAGAAGGGCGCGGGCGCTTCAACGGCTGTGAACCTCGCTATTAACGTGGTGCAGATTTCGGCGCTGGTTGTCTTCAGCATCCTTGCGCTCGGGTATCGGGCCAACCATCCGGCAGGCACGAGCGGTCCGACGACGTTCCAGTACGACGCGCAAACGCTTCAGACCTACACGTATCAATTTGCAACGGCGAAGGACGGCTCGGTGGTGCGCGATGCGAGCGGAACGCCCCAGCCTCTGCTGGACAAATCGGGCAAGCCGCTGCCGTTTGTGGTGGACTATCCAACCACCGACGCAAGCGGGAATTTCCTGACACACAAGAATGCCGCTTCGGTCGTTGGTATTCACAAGGTCAGCTGGGTCTTCATTCAGGCAACGGTTGCCATCCTGATCCTGGTGGGATTCGAGTCAGTGACGGCCATGGGCGGCGAAGCGAAGAACCCTACGAAACATATTCCGATCGCGGTGATCGCCTCGCTGTTGATCCAGGGGCTGATTTGCTACCTGTTTGAGTATTTCGCGGCAAACTATTTTCTCAACTCCGGGTATTCAATGCAGAACGCCTCAGGGTCGGCTGCGCCTGTTGGCGACATGATGATCGTGGTGGGCGACGCTCTGCTGGGACAGGGCCGCGGAAAGTACTTCATGCTGGCCGAGGCGTTCACTGTGTTCCTAGCGCTTATCGGCACAACGCTGAGCTGCATGAACACAGGCGCTCGCGTGACTTATGCGATGGGCAAAGATGACGAGGCGCCAGAGCATTTCGGCATGCTGCACGCCAAGTCGCTCACACCACGCCGCGCGATCTGGACGTTGGCCGCGATTTCGGCGGTAGTGGGTTGCGTAGCGGTTTCGGCGGTATTTGCCGACGCTTCGGCGCTGTCCGACGCTGCCATCTCGGCATTGCCTCACAACATCCTTTCGAGCTGGGGCTATCCGTCGCACGACACGCTGGTCAAGCTGCCGAACTCGCTGCTGGCGATTACGCTGACGTCCAACTTCGGCACGTTCATTCTGTACGCACTGAGCTGCTTCCTTTGCATCGTGGCCTATAGCCACCGCCCCGACAGGAACATCATGCTGCACGTGCTGATACCAGGCTTCGGGTTGCTGGCGAACCTCACCTGCATGGCGTTTTACGTGATCGGCCCATTCTTTAACCTGGGCACGAAGATGGAACCGCTGACGGCGCTTGGCATTTCGGCACTGTGGGGCTTGTACGGAGCTTACTACTTCGTCAAGTCGTCGAAGAAGAAAGGGAAGTCCATTCTGCTGGAGACGAAACAGGCTGTGATCAGCAACTGAGTTCGAGGCCATTCTTGATCGTTGAGGTCAAGGATGGCGCATCTCAAAGGGCATCGGCTCCCTCAAGTCGGCTATCTTTCATGCTCGATGTTCAATTTGGCCAGGCAAGCGATCCCGGCAAAGTCCGCACCAACAATGAGGACGCGCTGGGATCGTTTTTGCCCAATTCGCGCAGGGAGAATCGGGCCCTGGGTTTTCTGTTCGCCGTTGCAGACGGCGTGGGCGGCCTTGATCTCGGTGAGGTGGCTTCTGCCACTGCAATCCAGGTCGTAACCAGGGAATTCGCAGAGGCGCAGGCGGGCTCAATGCATGCGGGCCTGCTGCCTCGCCTGGTGCAGCATGCCAATGCCGCGGTTCACGATTTGCGGCTGGAACGCGAGTACCGGGGCAGGGCCATGGCTACTACGCTGGTTGCGTGCGCTTTGCGTTACGACCAGGCTGTCATCAGCCACGTTGGCGATTCCCGCTGTTACCTGGTTCGCAAGGGCAAGGTCCGGCAGGTCACTGAAGACCACACATGGGTGGCGCAACAGCGGAAGCTCGGGTTGATCTCTGCCGAAGATATTTCCTCTTCCGACGCGCGTCACGTCCTGATCCGCAGCCTCGGACCAGAGATGTTCGTTTCTCCCGACACCAGTTCCATCAGCGTCGAACCGGGCGACGTACTCGTCTTGTGCACGGATGGTCTGCACGACGAACTGCCGCAAATGGAGATGGCAACGATCGTGTCGCAGCCGCAGAAGGACGTGGAGCTAATTGCCCGCGAACTGGTGGCGCGCGCGGTGGAACTTGATGGAAACGACAACACCACTGCGCAGGTGATCCGGGTGCGAGCGGTCGAACAGGTAGGCATGTACCGCGGAAGACCGTACCGGCTGGCCTGAGCTGGACAAGGCGGCGGGCCCACATCGGTGAGTTGTTTGGCTGCCGCTCAGTTTTCCCGATACATTGAAAGCAGGATCCGGAGGAGCAGAGCTGGAATGGGTTTCTTTGACGGCTTCGAAGCCGGCGCCAAGATCGACTCCTATGTGATCGAGGAGCCGGTAGCGCGCAGCGGCATGGCGTCGATTTATCGAGCCCGGGACGGGCGCGATGGACGGATGGTGGCGCTGAAGATTCCGCATCCGGATATGGAGTCCGATCCCGTCCTGTTTGACAGGTTCCAGCGTGAAGCGGCGATCGGCGAGAAGCTTGTTCATCCCGGCGTGATGCGCGTTTATGGAGGCGAGCCACGATCCCGGGTCTACATGGTGATGGAATGGTGCGAGGGGCGATTATTGCGCCAGATTCTAAAAGAGGGCCGCATCTCGCAGGACCGCGCTATTCGCATCACGCTCTCGGTGCTGAATGCTCTCGAATACATCCATCAGAATGGCGTGGTGCACCGCGACCTGAAACCGGAAAACATCATGGTCGACTCAGAAGACCGCATCAAGCTCATCGATTTCGGAATCGCGGGCGATACCGCGGCGCGACGCCTGACTTATGCGAACCTGACAGCGGCATTGGGAACCGCCGATTACATTTCGCCTGAACAGATCAAAGGGAAGCGGGGTGACGGGCGCTCCGACATCTATGCCGTGGGCGTGATTCTCTACGAAATGGTAACGGGCAAACTGCCGTTTTCCGGATCCAATCCCGTGGAAGTGATGAACGACCGGCTGCTGAATTATCCGATGCCTCCGTCGGTGGCCGACTCGGCGGTTTCACCGCAATTGCAGGAGACGATCTACAGGGCCATCGAACGCGATCCCAAGTCGCGATATGCCACCGCGCATGATTTTGCGTGGGACCTCGAACACCTAGACCAGGTTGGCGTGGAAGATCGGATCGAATTGCGCGACTGGCGCAAAAGAAAATCAAGGCTCCCGCGCGTGATTCTTTACTATGGAGCGCTGGCGATGATTCCCGTGGTGGTGCTTCTGCTCATGATGCTGTTTGCGAGTCGCCACTGACGAGAGAAATGGCTCGAGGAGGGGCGATCACTCTGGATGAAGTGGCGGGCCCGTGCACGGCGAGTTGGCTCCTCCGATAGTCATGACCGCGGTCGAATGCGTATGATGAGCGCGGGATTCCTGCGTGGCCGGTTTCACGAAAATCGTGGTTTGGCTGGTGGCCGGCGGGTTGGGCGCCATTCTCGCTGCCAGCGCAGGCGCAGTGCAGACCTCCTCCGACCCGCTTATCCATGCTGACGAGCTGATCCAGGCGCATCAACTGCAGAAAGCGGAAGAAGTGCTTGCGGACCTCGTCGAGCGCGAGCCTGGCAATCTCGGTGCGCGGATCAAGCTTGGACAGGTTCAAACAGCGCTCGGACTGAATGAAGACGCCATGAAGTCGTTTGAAGCGGTGCTTGCGGTGGACCCCCGATCGACCGCAGCGCGGGATGGCGAAGTGGATGCAGCAGAGAAGGCTGCCTTGGCTGACCAGAGCGCCGGCATTGAAGGCAGCGCGCTGTTACGCCTGATCCAGGCGAGGAAGTTTGTGCCGGACTCTCCGCGTCTTCTGCTGGACTTTGGAGTTCAAGCCGAAAAGATGCGCATCTATGCGGATGCCGATGCTGCATTGAAAAAGGCTCATGACCTTGCGCCCGAAGACGCAAAGATCATCTATGCGCTGGCGCACGTGGAGTTCGATGAGCAAAACATGCAGGCAGCCGAGGCGCACCTTCGCGAATACCTGAAGATGCGACCCGATGACGCAACCGCGCACTATGGCCTTGGGCGCTTGCTGCACATGGTCACGCGGAATGACGAGGCGAAAGCCGAGCTGGGGCGATCGATTGAACTGCAACCTCGCCAGATCAGCTCGTACTACGAACTGGGCGAGATCGCCCTGGATGAGAAGCTGGATGGTGAGGCGAAAGCGGACTATGAAAAGGTGCTTTCCTTCTCACCGCATCATGGCGGGGCGCTCACGGGAATGGGCATCATTGCCTTCCGCAAAAAGGACTACGCGACCGCGCAACAGTATCTGCAAAGCGCAGTTCAATATGCTTCTGATTATCCGAAGGCGCATTACTACTACGCGCTGGTTTTGACGCGTTTGGGGCGCGCGGATGAGGCGAAACGCGAATCGGATCTCGCAACGGCTCTGGGTCAACAGCAAAACAAGGAGATCCATGGGAATTCACTGACGGTGATACAGTAATTCGCATATTGCAGAACCAAAATTCAATCGAGCTAGTTCTCATGAGTTGGGCAAGGGACGAAAGAATTGATCCCGCAAGACGCGATCGAACAAGGCAGATGGAAGGGCGAGGGGTTCGCTTCAGCGAAAGAAGAGTCTTTGGCCAGGCATTTTCGGTCTTGTTTGCCGGAATGCTATTGATCTTTCTCCTCCACCTCAATCCCGGATGCAGCCGCGGGCAGCCGCCAACGGTCATGGTGATTACGCCGACGGGTGGTCTTGAATACTGGGAAGATTTCGACCATTCCGTGAGGGCGACTGCGGCGAGCTCGGGCATTCGCATCGAATTGGCTGCGCCGCAATCGGTCACCGACTACACCGAGCAGGCACAGATGGTCGAAACCGCCATCTCCCAGCACGTGCAGGGAATTATCGTCTCGCCGGCGCATCAACTCGTGTTGACCTCGGTGTTGCAAAAGGCTGTGCAATCCAAGATCCCCGTCGTGATCGTCGGCACGCCCATTGCGCTTTCTTCTAAAGATTTTGCTGCGTTCATCGGTTGGGATGAAGCCGAAGCCGGACGGCTGGCTGCAAGACGCTTCGTTTCCCTGTTGGGAGGCAGAGGGGAAGTGGGAGTGGTGGGAGTGAGCCCTACGGTTGAAGGCAGTTCGCGGATCGAGAAAGCTTTTGCCGACGAGATCGCTCGAGCGCCGCGCGTGAAGCTGGTCAGCGTGAAATATGGGTTGTCGGATTGGGCGAGAGGGCACCAGGCAGTGCTTGATTTGCTCGCAGAACATCCGAATATCAAAGGCATTTTCACCACCGACGAGTTTTCGACGCACGCCGCCGCCTATACGTTTGAGCATCGATCGAAACACCGTCCATTTCTTATTGGCGTTTCGGATGAGATGAACGAGATCGCGGGCTTGCGTGCCGGACGGACGGACGCGCTGATTGTCAGCGACCCCGCAGAACTGGGTTCTCGCGCCATGCAGGCTATGCGCGCGGCTTTGGCAGGCGGCGATCCGGGCACCTATTCAACGCAACTTCCGGTTTCGATCGTCGATGTGCAGTCGATGGGTGACAATGCGGTGGTCACCGCGCTTTCGAAGCGAGCCAATTAGGAACAAGCCGGGAAGGGAGCGCCCTGACTTCAGCGCGAGGCAATTTTCACATTGCGCCAGGAAGCCTGCGCGTAAAAGGAGCGAAGCCCGGCGACACCCTCGGTCATGCAGTGATCGTCCTCGTATTCGAAGTGAGTTGGAGAGCCGCCGTTTTCGGGTGTGACGGTGACGCTCAGTTGGCATCCCTGCGCTGCCAATTCGAACCGGTACCATGAACCGACTGAGACAGGCGTAGCGAGGTTGACGATCTTCAGTTGGTGCCAATCGTACGAGGCGCGACCGAGAACGACGGTACCATCGGCCGGGCGGATGCCCGCGTAGTAACCCTGATAGGAGTCGACGCCTTGTTGCGGGTCAGTGGTGCGAATGACGAGTCCGGCGTCGCCATAGTGCGTTTCGGGAAAGAGAAGATCGAATCGGAGATCGGCAGAGATGCTGTAATTGGAAGCCTGCGAGTGTTGGGCGATCAGCATGTCGCCGCGGCCATAGTTGGAATTCGACAGAATTCCCCCGTGTTCGTCCCAGCGCCCGCTGATCGGCTGCCAGCCGGTCATGCGCTCGTACCGGTTGCCCTCGGAAGTCGCGGAGCCCATGCGCATGGCGGCAATCACGATGACGACCAAAGCTGCCGCCACCGTCACAGCCGGTATCGTTCTTCGTACAATCGTTGTCAGATCTGCACCTGTGGCAGAGAGTATAGTGGGTTTCGATTCTGAAAGCCAACGTTGATGCTGAGACCGGAATGATTCGCCGCTGCAGCAAATTGGGCCTGGCGGTTGTCGCGATTGCCGCCGCACTTTCTCCGACGTTTCTTTCCAGCGAGAGGGCGCCCGAAGCGCATGGCCCGGCGCGGCTTCAGTCCATCGAATCCGCCATCCAGGCTGCCAGCTTTTCCAGCACATCGATCCCGGTTGTGGTGCGGGGCATCGTCACATCAAACCGCCATCGCATCATCATCGAGGACAGGACGGGCGCAGTTGAGGTGAAGCCCATCCAGGCGTTGCAAATCTCGCTTGGTGATGAAGTCGAAGTCATCGGCAAAATGACGGTGGTTCCCGATCCTGAGATCCAGCAGGCCGAGATGCGCAGGCTGTGGGGCGGCGCAATGCCGCTGCCGCTCTCGATCACGCCGGACCAGGCTGCCGATGGGGAGAATGAGCTTTTTCTTGTCCAGACGGTCGCAGAACTCGTGAACTTCACGCCAGCGGGTTTGACCGGTGTCCGGCTGAATTTGCGAGGCGGCCACCAGAATTTCTTTGCCATTTTGCCGAGCGACATTCCGGACGGAGAGCTATCAACGAAGTCGTTGCAGCCGGGAGCGACCCTGCGGCTGACCGGGATACTCGTCGTGAATCATGGCCTGGACACGGCCAGCGGAGACGCCTTCGGACTGCAACTGCGGGCTGCCGACGATATCGAGCTTGTCGAGCCTCCGTCCTGGTGGACGGGTCCGCATTTGCTGATCGTGGGTGCGCTTGCGGTCATTCTGGTGCTGGTGGGAATCAGTACCTACATTCATGTGCGGCATGCGCGTTATCGAGCGATAGCCGAAGAGCGCGCAAGCATTGCGCGAGACCTTCACGATACCCTGGCTCAAGGGTATGCCGGAATCACACTGCAGCTGGAGGCGGCGCAGCAAGTGATCGAGCGAGATCCGGAGCGGGCCGAGGAACTGCTGGGCGAAGCGTTGCAGCTGGTGCGGCACAGCCGGGACGAGTCGCATCTGTCGATTGATATTCTTCGATCGCTCTCCCGAAGCGATCCGCTGGACGTCCTGATCGCGCGCTGCATTCAGCAATTCAGGGTGGCGAGTAATGTTTCAATCGAGCAGAAAGTGACAGGGGATCCAGCGGCGCTGTCCTATGGCACGGTGAACAACTTGTTCCGGATCGTTCAGGAAGCGGTTGCCAACGCGGTACACCACGCGAAAGCGCGCAAGATTATGGTGAGGGTAAGCTACCGGAAGAATGGCGTGCTGATTGAAGTGGAAGATGACGGAAGCGGTTTCGATCCGGGCCGTGTGCCGGGTCCGGAGCAGGGCCATTTTGGAATTGTGGGGATGCGGGAACGGTGTGCGGCGCTGAGCGCGAAGTTCGATATCGAATCCGCTGCGAAGGGAACCCTGGTCCGGGTAGGGACGGAGTTATGAGCCGAGAGAGCAGTAGCACCGTTGCCAAAGCGCGCACTTCGAGTTCGATTCCTGGGGCGCGAACGATTCGTATCCTGGTAGCCGACGATCATCTCGTATATCGCATCGGGATCAGGAACCTGCTGGGATCAGAGCCCGGGTTTGAGGTGATTGGCGAGTCATCGGACGGGATTTTCGCGATCGAGCAGTATCGTCTGCTCAAGCCCGATGTACTGCTGCTCGACTTACGTATGCCGCGCAAGAGCGGGATTGAGGTCGTGCAAGCCATACGCGGGGAATTCAGCGACGCGCACATCCTGATCGTTACCAGCTACCAGACGGAAGAGGAGATCTTCCAGGTTCTGCGGGCAGGCGCCCTCGGATACGTGATCAAAGACGTGGGAAGGGAAACCTTGATCCAGGCGATCCGGTCGGTTCATGCGGGGACCCGCTGGCTCTCGCCGGCGATTCAGCGCCAATTCGACGACCGGGCGGTGCGGCAGCAGCTGACTTCACGCGAGCTGGAGGTACTGAGGCTGCTTGCCCGGGGCCTGACCAACCGTGAGATCGCGAATGTGTACAGCATTTCGGCGAGCACGGTGAAGAATCACCTCAACAGCGTGATGGCGAAGCTGGACGTTGCGGACCGCACCGAGGCGGTCAGTTTCTGCCTGGCGCGTGGAATCGTGAAACCCGAGGATATGTAGAAATCCTTTCGCCACGCGGGTGCAGGGCCAAACGAGGGTCTTACACGTTATACAAGTCAATATGCCTTGTCAATAGGCCCAGTCGCCCACGTTCGGCAAACGTTTTCCGGGCTATGCTTCTAGCCGGATTCGAGCGCGGATGCAGCTGCGTCGGTGAAGTGCCATGCCACGCCGACGTTGGACTCCACATGACAGCGCGACTCGAATGCCCTTTCAGGAGGCAAGAAATGAAGCCTGGTTCAAGAATCTGGATGTTCTTTGGACTCGGTATATTGCTGCTCGCCGGCACAGTTCTTTCAGCACAATCCGTTCACGGAACGCTCGCGGGAGTCATTTCAGACCCGACGGGGGCAGTAATCGGAGGGGCCAAGGTCAGCATTGTCAACATCAGCACCGGCACGACCTACAGCGTGACCGCGACATCAGTGGGAGTGTACCGGTTTGAAGACATCGGCCTGGGCGAGTACAACGTCACGGCAACCGCAACGGGATTCAAGACGTCAGTGACGAAGGGTGTCCTCGTTCAAATTGCGACGGTTGCCTCGCTGGATATCACGCTTCAGCCGGGCGCAACTTCGGAGTCGGTGACGGTGACGGCCGAGGGACTGGCGCTGGAAACACAATCCTCGGATGTCGGGGGCGTGATCAGCGAAAGAGAGATGGAAGACCTGCCGATCGCGATTGCGACCGGTGTCGGCGCGCTGCGGTCCGTTGAGGATTTCATGTTCCTGCAGCCGGCGACAACGGGTCCGGGTGTAGCCGACCCGAACGGCGTGTTTCTCTCCAAGGTGGCGGGAGGCCAGGAGTACGGCAACGAAGTGCTGATCGACGGCATCAGCCAGGAGCGCACCGAGAACGGCTCGTCGTTCGATGAAGAAGCTCCCTCGGTGGAAGCCCTGACGCAATTCAAGGTGATTACGGGCCTGCCTCCGGCCGAGTATGGCCGCACCACGGGCGGCGTGGAAGATTTCGTCACCAAGGGCGGGACCAACAGCTATCACGGGACTGGATGGGAAATTTACAAAGACAAAGTGCTGGATGCCAATCCCTGGTTCAGCAACGGCTGGAATGCGTTCTACTGCACAGGTGCCAACGACACACCAGCGTGTCATCAAACCTGGGCGCGCGGCGAGGACCAAAAGAACGATTACGGCTTGAATCTCGGGGGTCCGGTCCGCCTTCCTCATGTCTACAACGGGCGCGACAGAAGCTTCTTCTTCTTCAACTGGGAGCAGATTCACTACACGACCAGTTCACCTGAAACCAGCACGGTTCCAACAACCGCGGAAATCGGCGGCGATTTCTCTGACCGGCTGACGTCGACAGTGGTCGGCACCAATCCATGCACAGGCGATCCTATTTATGCGGGTCAGATTTTCGATCCAGAGACGACCACGATGGTGGGCGGAGTCGAGTGCCGCACGCCGTTTGCGGGCAACAAGATTGACCCAGGCCGTGAGAGCGCATTGGCGAAGGCTTTGCTTTCGTATTATCCGGCGCCCTCGAACAGCAACATCACCAGCAACTACACGATGGTCGGGCTTGTGCCGATCACGAACACCACAGAGACCATTCGTATCGACCAGAACCTGACCCAGAAGGCCAAGCTATGGGGTGCATACAGCTCGCGCGAAAACACCCGCTGGTCGGGCGCACCTGCAGACCTGCCTTTTCCAATCAGCAACCAGGGGTGGTGGCAGGACTTCACGACGCACTTTATCCGGGTCGGCTTCGACCTGAATTTCACGCCGAATCTGCTCGATTACTTTATCTTCGGCGCCAATCGAAGCAACAGCAAGAACTACAACGAGGCGGCGAACAGCGGAAAGAACTTCGATCAGATTCTGGGCCTGGGGAATGCAACCGGCAACAGCTTCCCGCTGATCGTGACGGGTGACGTCGATGCCAACATGGGCAATATCGGCAACGACGATGATGAAGTGGATAACGGGTTCTATGTCGACGACGCTGTTGTATGGACTCACGGGCGCCACAACTTCAAGTTCGGCGGCGAGGCTCATTACCAGCAGTTCGATCACCTCGTCGGCGAAACACAGGAGATAGACTTTGGCGCCGGCGAGACGGGTGGCGCGCTGGGTATAGGCGGAGGTTTGGGAATTGCGAGCCTCTTCCTTGGCTTGGCGAATACCGGCCACACGAACAACGACGTATTGCAATCGCCGAAATGGCTTTCCAATTACTACGACGTCTTCGTTCAGGATGATTGGAAGGTGAGCCCGAACCTGACGCTCAATCTTGGTCTGCGCTACGACCTGGATATTCCGCGTAAAGAAGCTCGTAACCACACGTCGAACTTCAGCCCCGCGGCCGTCGATCCGGAGTACAACATTCCCGGTGCTCTTGTCTTTGCCGACAAGTGCAGCGGCTGCAATCCGCGATGGGCGGACACGTGGAAGAAGTCCTTTGGTCCGCGCATCGGATTTGCCTGGACTCCGGACTTCCTCCATCAGAAGACAGTGGTTCGGGGCGGTACCGGGATTCTCTATGGTCCCGAGGTGTACACCGACTTTGGCGGCAGCATGACGACCGGCTACCAGGTTAGTGCCAATACGCTCAGCCTGAATGGATTCGATCCGGCCTTCGCGATCGATGCGGGCATGCCAGCCTTCACTCCGCCACCGAACGAGGACCCCGGCATTTACAACGGGAGTTATTTGCCGGGTTCGTACATCACGAAGGACGCCGGCCGGCCGGCGACGGTCTATACATGGAACGTTGAAGTGCAGCACCAGTTAGCGACGGACCTGATTGCCACGGTTGGCTACATGGGAATGCACTCGACCAATCTCAAGGCAAACCTTCTCAACCCGAACAACATGCCGACCAGCGATTTCGCGTATGGCGACTCGCTCTACCAACCCTTCGTCGGAAATACCCAGGGGGTTGGGCTGCCGTTCAATGGCTTCCTGCAGAACTGGGGCGGGAATCCGCAGTTGCAGGCGGCGCTGCGGCCCTTCCCGCAGTATGACTTTATCGACCAGGGCTGCTGCCTGGAGAACGTGGGTATGTCGAGCTTCGATGCCCTCATCGCCTCGGTGCAGCGGCACTACCATCAGGGACTGAGCATGCAGGCGTCGTACACATGGGGCAAGACCATCACCGATGCCGACAGCGCGCTGCCGAACAACGCGCTGGGCGAGACCCCGCAGGACACCCATGTAGAAAACCTGCATCTCGAAAAGGCGATCTCAGGACTTGATTTGCGTCACACGTTCGTGTTCAGCGGATCGTACGAGTTGCCTTTCGGCAAGGGGAAGCAACTCCTTAACCATGGCATTGGCGCGGCTGTGCTGGGCGGCTGGGAGGTGAGCACCATCGAGCGCCTGCAGTCCGGGCAACCGGTCAGCTTCGGGTGCGCAGTCGGCATCCCTGGATTCCAAAACTGCATTCGCTTCGGTAGATATCAAGGGGCGAAGTTGAAGAGCGACATTTATTCGCGGAAGGGACAAAAGGGCATCAATCCGTTCTTCGTGAATGCGCCCGGCGTGTCCGTCGATCCGACAGTCAACACGATGTTCAACCTGGAATATTCCGACGTTGTCGATGGAGATGCGAATGCCGCGGGCAAACCCATCGCCTTCTATGACGTGAACAACAACTACAATCGCGATTGCACGACTGGCACTCAGGCCAACTGCAACGGCAGCCTGAACCAGCCATATGCGTTCAACAATGGGATTCCGCGCGTGACGAGCGAGGTGCGAACGCCGCTCTACTTCGACAACGATATGGGAATCATCAAGAGGATTCCGTTCTATGAGACCTACACGCTGACGCTGAAAGCGGAGCTGATCAATACGTTCAACGAACACTCGTTCAGCTGGCCTGATGGTCAGCCGTACGACTGGGGTACGTTCGGAATGCCAAATGGCACGAAGAACAACCCGAGGAACATACAGCTCACGGCGCGGTTCACTTTCTAGCCCGACGGTTCACACCGTATGGCCTCCGAGCGGGGATATAGGATGCTCACGCCTATATCCCCCTTCTTTTGGGGACGAAGCGACGCTGGAATCGCGTTCCCGGGGAGCCGGTCGCGACGTATTCTTTGTTCGACAGGTATATGGAGAAAGACCAGATGGTTCGAATGAGAATACGAATTTCGCTGTTCGTGACAGGGTTGCTGATCGCAACCGGCGCATCGCTGGGGTACGGGCAGGGTGTGTCAGTGAACGAATCGCTCAAGAACGGGACGGACGCGATCCGCTCGGGGCACGCTCAGGAAGCCGAAGGTTATTTCAAAGCGGCTTTACAGGCAGATCCGCAGAATCCGCAGGCGCTGATGGGATTGGGTGTCTCAGAATTGCGGCTGGGCAAGCCGGAGGAAGCGCTGAATCTGCTGCAGCGGGCTGCAGCGCACGATCCGGCGCCGGGGGGCGCTTTCCTGTTTTTGGGAATTGCCTATGCGCAGATGCACCGGGTGGACGATTGCGTTGCCGCTCTTCATCGCGAAGTTGAACTTGAACCAAAGGATGCAGAAGCCTACATGTGGCTGGGCGTGGTTGAGCTGCAGGACGGGCATCCGGAAAAAGCGACTGAGCCTCTGGATCGCGCCGCCGAGCTCGCGCCCGATGATTTGAACATCCTTGAATACCGTGGAAAGGCGCACAGCGACGTCGCGTTCGCCAGCTATGCCCGCATGGCGGTCATCGATCCCAATTCATGGCATGTGCATCGAGTGCAAGGCCAGATCTACTCCCTCCAAAACCAGCATAAGGAAGCCATCGCGGAGTTCCAGGAAGCGATCAAGCAGATGCCGAACAACTCCGATCTCTATGAGGTGTTGGGAGAGGAGTACCGCAAGGCGGGCAACATGGATCTTGCCCAGACGACCTTCAAGAAGGAACTGGAATTGAGCCCGAACAATCCGATTGCGATGTTCAATCTTGCCAAGTTCGATATTGAGACGAACCGGACAGAGGAGGGCCTCGAGCTTCTGAAGAAGGTGACCGCGACCTATGCGAATGTTCCCGCAACCTACTTCTACCTGGGGTTGGGCGAACTTGAACAGGGAAAGACCAGTGATGCGCTGGTTGCGCTCGAGAAAGCGCGCACGCTGCATCCGGAACCGGAACTCGCGCCGCGCGTGGAGTACGAACTGTCGCGTGTTTATCGCAAGCTGGGGAGAATTGAAGACTCGAACCGCGCGGTGCAGGAGTACACGCGGCTGAGGGCAGAGAACACGAAGCTCAATCCGGACGTACTGACGGCGATCTCAGAAGGCTTCGGGTCGGCGAAGGTGCCGGTTCCGGATTCGAAGGGAAAGAATTGAAAGCGGTCTCGCTGCGGTTGAGCGACCTGCCGCTTTAGGCCAGGGAAGCCATGCAAACGGGGCGAATTCGATTTCACGACCGAGGGCTGTTCAGGGTTGAAGTCATTCTGTTGGGTTTCGCGGTGGGGCTGGCCGGGTGCTCTGGGGGAGGAAGCAATTCAACTTCGCAACCGCCGCAGCGGGCGGCCACAACGACCACTCTTTCTGTCTCGAGCGCCTCGGTAAATGCGGGTTCGTCCATCACTCTCTCGGCGCTGGTGAATGCAGCGAGCGGACCGGTCAGCACAGGATCGGTGATCTTCTACGATGGCGGCACAAGTCTTGGCAGCGCGACCGTGAGCGCGGCGGGGCAGGCCGGATGGACGGGAACCGCGCTCTCCGCAGGCTCGCATAGCCTGACGGCTGGCTATGGTGGGAACGCTAACTACCTGGCATCTGTGTCGAGCGCAGTGAGCCTGACGGTGGTTGCGCTTCCGACGACACTGTCTTTGGCTGAATCGGCAGCAACGATCACGCAAGGCCTGCCAATTGAATTCGTCGCCACCGTTGCTGACGCGTCGGGCGCGGGCTCCGTGGCGCCCACAGGAACGATTACATTTTCGAATGGGACCACGACGCTGGGCACTGCGTCCGTGGATCCGACGGGAATCGCACATTTCACATCGACCATGATGCCTGTGGGCACGAACTCGATCTCGGCTGCCTACAGCGGAGACGGAACCTACGCTTCGGCGAATTCTGCCGCTGTATCTGCAAGCGTCCGCGCATCGGCAGCTTCGACCTACGCCAATCCGCTCACGCTGCATATTTCCAATAGTCAGCATGCGGTCAGCTGCGCCGATCCTGCTATCTACAAGGAACAAAGCGGAGGGACTGATACCTGGTATCTCTACTGCACGAGCGATGCGCTCTATGCAGGGGATCCGAATCCACACTACATCAACATTTTTTCGTCCGCTGATCTTGTGAATTGGAGTTATCTCGGCAACGCGTTCACCGGATTGCCTGCATGGGCTAATGTGAGCGGAGCGTCGCTGTGGGCGCCGGCGATCAAGTATTTCAATGGGCAGTATTACTTGTATTACGCGGCGTCAGCGACGAATCTAGCGGGAAACGGGTCGGCGATCGGCGTTGGAACGAGTTCGACTCCGGCGGGCCCGTTTGTGGATCATGGCGCGCCTGTGGTCGAGCCGGAGCCTGCCACCAACTGCTGCGCGGGTTCGTACCGCTCGACTCTCGATCCGGATGAGATTCAGGACCAGTCAGGTCAGCGCTATATTCTGTTTGGCAGTTTTGTTGGCGGTATCTATGTGCGCAAGCTCTCGGCGGATGGATTCACATCCGATGCGTCGAGTGAAACGCAGATCGCCGCTGATAACCGCTACGAGGGCGGGAACTGGTGGTTGCATGATGGCTATTACTATCTGCTCGCCTCGTCGACGAATTGCTGCAATGGGCCACTGACCGGATACGGGGTTTTTGTTGGGCGGTCCACGACTCCCATGGGTCCGTATCTCGACACTCAGGGAATTGCGATGACCGCCAACAATACAGGTGGCACGCCGGTTCTGAAGATGAACGGGAACAGCGTGCTGGGGCCGGGCGGAAACGTGCTGTTCACCGATGAGTCCGGCCAGGACTACATCCTTTATCACGGCGTTCTGGCGGCGTCGCCCTATTACGCGGGAAGCGTGGGCTACACGGCCCGCCCAGGATTCATTGATGCGATTGACTGGGTGGATGACTGGCCGGTTGCGCGCGGAGGTTTCGGACCCTCGGATCAGGACGCGCCGCAACCCATGCCCGCCGCGCAGCCGGGTGGGATCAGCAGCTATGTCACAGTACTGGCGATGCCCGACGCAGCGCGAAGCGAGATTGCGGCGCTGTCGGATGATTTCAAATCGACGACGCTCAACTCGCAGTGGTCGTTCCTGCACTCTACACCCGCTTACACCCTGACGGGCAGCGCGTATCAGGCGGATTCCGTGGCTTACGATCCGGTGAGCTCGATGTCCAGCGTGCCACTTCTCGCGGAGAGCGCGCCGCCAGGCGACTACATGGTGGAGACGGAGCTTGATCTTAACTTACCCATCAGCGGAGCCGGGCCGGACTATGCGCAGGCAGGACTACTGCTCTACAAGGACGACAGCAACTTTGTCAGACTCGATCTCTATAACAACAACGATACCCGGCAGATTGAATTCATCAAGGCAGAAACCGCGCAGCAATCGGGCTATCCCACGTGGGGAGCGACGAACCTGGGACCGCCGGCCATTGGGACGCAAGTGTCGGCGTGGCTCCGCATCGTGAAGAGGAACGTGGATGGCTTTGAGCACTACACCGCGTATAGCAGCAGCGACGGAATCAACTGGATCCAGGGCGGGAGTTGGGTGCACTCGCTTGGGAGCGGGAGCCGGATCTGTCTTTATGCGGGGAACCGCGCGGGATTCACCGCAACATTCCATTATGTTCACGTCTCGACATTGCAGTGAAGGATGACTCATGAGGATCATTGAACTGAATTCGAAACGGTTAAGCAGGCACATTGAAGCGAGGCGGGTTCCGTGGCCGGATCAGAAGAGATACCTGTTTGGCTGGAGCGCGTTGTTGCCGGCGGCGAGCCTGATGATCTTCGCACCCGGCCTGGAGGCTCAGATCACCGTGAATGAGCCGATCCCGCAGGTGGCGACGATCGATATCGATGCGACACAGAGCGCCGGCCAACCCATCCCGCGCACGATCTTCGGCACATTCCTCGAGCCGATTGGCAACTCGACTTACAACGGGCTTTGGGCGGAGTTGTTGCAAAACGCAAGCTTCGAAGCGGGCATGTGGAGCGCGGATAAAGAAGCCGCCATGTTGCGCGATCAGCCCGAGCTTCGCCGGGCCAGCGATCTTGACGTGCCGCTTCCATGGGAGCCATTGGACTCGCGACAGGGAAATCGCTATGAGATCCACTATGGAGACGCAGCCAATTCCTGGCAATCTCTCGAGATCTTCGGCGTGCCGGGCGAGGCTACGGGAATCAAGCAAAGGGTCTATCTTCCCATTCATCGCACTCGCGACTACCAGGGAAGTTTCTATGCGCGGCACCTCAGCGGCGCAAGCGGAGTGACGATCGCGTTGCGCGCGGGGGATCACGGTGAAACGCTGGCTTCGCAATCTGTTGAGGTCACGGATACCGCATGGAAGAAGTACAGCTTCACATTGCATGTTTCCGGCGATGTTCTGCACCGGCTCGATCCGGCGGATTTTGTGGCGCAGGTTGAGGGCGATGAGCGCGTCGAGGTGGATGAATTCTCGCTGATGCCCTCGGACGCAATCGACGGACTCGATCCGGATGCGGTGGCGATGGCCAAGCAGATGCACACCCCACTTGTGCGGTTTGGGGGCAACTTCACTTCGTCGTACCACTGGAAAGATGGAATTGGCCCGCGTGACAAGCGCTTGAGCATGCTGAATAACTCCTGGGGCATTCCGGAATACAACACATTCGGCACGGATGAATTTCTCGAATTTTGCCGGCAGATCGGAGCGCAGCCGCAGATCGCGCTGAACCTGGGCAGCGGCACGCCGAAGGAGGCCGCAGAGTGGGTCCAGTATGTGGACGACCACTGGTCGAAACATTCGGGACTGTTGTGGGAGCTTGGCAATGAGCTGTGGGGGAATTGGAATCTCGGCTATCCGACCCGGGATGAGCTTGCGAAACGGACATTGGATTTCAGCCGGGCCGTGCGCGCGGCGGACCCGACGGCGCGCCTGATCGCAACGGGACAGGACCCCGAAGTGTTCACCAGCTGGAACGCGATTCAACTGACCAACCCACCGGGAACGTTTGACTATCTTTCGACCCATTTCGTCGTTGGGATTGGCGCGGTTCAGTTCGAAAGAGCCAATCCTGATTTCGTCGCGGAGGCCGGGTTTGCTTTGCCAATCGAATTGGAACGGCGATTGCGCCAGGCGCAGGAGCAGATCGATCACACGCCGGGATATGACGGCAAAGTCCACATCGCTTTCACAGAATGGCTTTTTGTCGGCGATCGCCAGGGCGGGAGCGCGCCGAATTTCCTGAACATGGGCGGCGCGGTGGTTACGGGCGGCTTCCTGAATATGCTGATGCGCAATGTCGGCATCGTTCCCATCTCGGACATGACGGGAATCATGGAATTCGCCGGGATCTGGAAGAAACGCAGCCAGGTCTTCGGCACTCCGGCATATTACGTGTTCAAACTTTATGCGAATGCAGATGCCGCGAGGCCGGTTTCGGTGGCGGCGAAATCGGGGTCCTACTCGGTCGCAAAGGGCGTGCGCCGACTGCCCGACATTGCCAACGTGCCCTACCTCGACGTGGATGCTGCGCTCAGCGAGAACGGCAAGACCCTCACGCTGTTCTGCGTCAATCGCAGCCTTGCGACCGATATTCCAGCCGAAATCCACTTGCATCATTTTGCCCCGTCGGGCAGCGCGAAAGTGCAATTGGTGGGGTCGACATCGATTGAAGATGTGAACGACGAGGACGAACCGACCCGCGTTGCGCCGGTTGAGACGAGAGAAACTCTGCGTGGAGACGGATGGGAACACATTTTCCCGCACTCGAGTGTGACGGTGATTTCGCTTCGTGAGCAATGAAGGTCGGTGCGTGCGGGCCATCAAGAAAGGAAGCATCCAAGTGAACACTAGATTCAGATGTCGGGTTTGGTCGAATGCGGCTTTGCTTTGGTTCATGATGTTTCTGTTTGCGGCAAGGGCGACGGCTCAGGAACCGCGCTGGACTGAAGAGCGCGCGAACGAGTGGTATGCGCAGCAGCCCTGGCTCGTGGGCGCCAACTTTGTTCCTTCGGACGCGGTGAATGAACTGGAGATGTGGCAGGCCGATTCATTCGACTCGAAGGAGATTGATCGCGAGTTGGGATGGGCCCAGGGAATCGGCATGAACACGATGCGGGTTTTTCTGCACAACCTGGTTTGGGAGGAAGATCCCGATGGGTTCAAGCGGCGGATCGATCAGTTTCTCGCGATTTCGGAGCGCCACAAGATCCGGCCGATCTTCGTGCTTTTTGATTCATGCTGGGATCCTTATCCGAAAAGGGGAGCTCAGCGTCCGCCGATCCCCGGCGTTCATAATTCAGGCTGGGTGCAGGCTCCAGGAAGGCTGATGCTTGCCGATCCGCAACAATATCCGCGGCTCAAAGAATACGTTCAGGGCATCGTGGGGGCGTTTGCGAAGGACGATCGCGTTTTGGCGTGGGATATCTGGAACGAGCCGGACAATGACAACGGGTCGTCGTACGGGAAAATTGAATTGCCCAACAAGACTGAGATCGTGCTGCGGCTGCTCCCGCAGGCGTTTGCCTGGGCGCGTGACATGCACCCGATCCAGCCTCTCACCAGCGGAATCTGGATTGGAGACTGGTCGTCACTGGAAACCATGTCGCCGATGGCGCGGCTCCAGATCGAACAGTCTGATGTGATCAGCTTTCACAACTATAGCTGGCCCGAGGACTTTGAAAAGCGGGTTCACGAACTCGATCAATTCCATCGGCCCCTGCTTTGCACGGAGTACATGGCTCGCGGCGCCGGCAGCACATTCGATACGATCCTTCCGATCGCGAAGCGGGACCGTGTTGCTGCGATCAACTGGGGCCTGGTCAAGGGGAAGAGCCAGACGTATCTGCCGTGGGATTCATGGCAGCGGCCCTATGTGCTGCAGGAGCCGACCTTGTGGTTTCACGATGTGTTCTACGAGGATGGCAGACCGTATCGGGAGCGAGAGGTTGAGTTGATCCGCAATTTGACGCAGAGGCCTTAGCTCAAGGTTGAGGCCGGCCAATTTGGAGCGGGGCGGCTTCAATCATCCCCCGTTGACTCTGCGGACTATTGCTGACTGTGCGTGCTGTAGAGCTTCTGGCTGATACTGAGCTCCTGCCGGGCCTTCTCCAGTTGCCCGGCCTGACGGAGGGCGCGGCCGAGTTCGTAGTGGGTTTTCGGATTTTTCGGATCCAGTTTTGTCGCCTGCTCCAGTTCTGCGATTCCCACAGCGCTGTCGTTCGTGGCGACGAGGGCGCGTCCCAGCTTTTCATGACATGCTGCGCAACTGGGAGTGATCCGCAGCGCGGCGCGAAGAGGATCAATTGCCTCTTTGGCGCGGTTGTGATCGAGAAGAAAACTACCCAGATCGAGGAAAGGCCACTCGTCTGTGCTGTTGGGGCCAGCCCAGTCGGCAGCGCTGCGCAGCGCCTGTTCAGCCTTCACCGGATCGTTGCTCGCGTCATAGACGAGGCCAAGGTTCTCTTCCGCCTTCAGGTTGTGCGGCTGAATCGTCAATACGCGCTCATAGAGTTTGCCCGCATCCGCATATCTGTCTTTCGAGTAGTAGCAGCGTCCTAGAGAATAAAGGATATCCGGATCTTTGGGATCCATCTGAACCGCCATTTCGAGCCAGTGGATGGCGTCATCAAAATCCCGCAACAGCACGTAATCGAGCGCGACGGAGCGAAGTTCCTGCGGCGTGGGGCGGCGGAATCGCGCGGCGCGCGTATAGGTATCGAGGGAGTCTCGCGGCTTTCCTTCTTCGCGCTGTATGAGGGCTAATCCATACAGCAGACCCGCGGAATCGGGCTGGTCGGTGAGCGCTGCGCGAATTTCGGAGTCCTTGCGCGCGAGCTCAGGCGGGATGCTTCCGGAAACTTCTGACGAGTAAGGCGACCCCGCCGGAAGCGCTGGTTTCGCGGCTCCTGACGATTGCGCATAGGAAGGATGAAAAGACCCGTTCAGCGTGATGAGAAGCAGAAGCGCGAACCTCGGTCCTCGATGCATTCGTCTCCCCGAGTCTTGAGTCATTCTTTCAGAGTTCCAGGGGAATTGCACGGCAATCAGAGGGCATGCGATGAGGTGAAGTGAGGGTGCCAGAACTCTTCTGGGTGATGCGATCGGATGCGAATGCGGTGCCGCTCTGCGGCGCGGCTGCGAGACTCACCCAGCCGTGACGCGATCCCATTCTGAAACAGCACATCCGTATGCCCCAAATCGGACAACGACTCCTGTTTCGCTTCAGGTTTCCATGGATTCCCCGAGGACTTTTTCTTAGTCTTATGTCGAGCGTGAGCGACCGGAATCTCAACAAGAGAAATGGCCGCGAATCGTCCTTGCCGGCTACTGCTTAGCCATCGAGGAAATCCACAATACAGTGGCATTGGCGGAGCCATACCATGTTCTCTGCAGGGTGCAAAGCAAATTCAGTTCCGAATGAATTCCGGGATCGAATGGCGAGTCAATCCGTCCGGGCGGGTTTCGGACCTCAGGAACCGGCGTTCTGGGTGGCGGTTTATACGAAGCAGCACCACGAGAAGATGGTGGCAAAGCACCTTTTCGATCAGTCGATCGACTGTTACCTGCCACTTTACAGATCGAAGCGCAATTGGAGTCATTGCCGCAGCGCGATTGTCCAGATGCCGCTGTTTCCGAATTACTTGTTCGCGCGCACCTCGCGAGGGGCGCGGATTCAGATCTTGAGAACCCCGGGGGTCATCGAGATTGTCGGTCGACACGCGACGGACGAACGGGTGAGCGACAAGGAAATCGACATTCTCCGCGCCGGTCTCCATTTACGGAACCCTCAACCCCACGAAGTTGCCGTCGGGGAGGCGGTTCGAATCACTGCGGGGCCCCTCATCGGAATACAGGGGGTTCTCACACGGTACAAGTCGTTCTTGCGTGTTGTGATCACGGTGCCCATGGTCCGTCAAAACATCTCGGTCGAGATTTCAGCCTCTGAAATCGAGCCTGTCCCGCAAGGTGCATCCAGCTGAGCTGAAGTCCGGTCAGGTTCGGCGTCAACATCTCCCCGAATCGGAATCCGGTTCGCGCCCGCTGCGAGAGGGGCTGTCGTACCACACAGAAATGCCTGCTAAACGCAAAAGCGAATCGAGCGATGTTTTCTCCATGCTGACGGATGCCGTCATCATTGTCCTGGCATTCCTATTTGCAATGCTGATTCGCGTATCTTTCGGCCACCACCTGGGTGATTCGATCGAATCGACGATCGGGCAATGGAACTCCGCGCCCGGGGCAATCTGTCTACTTCTCTACATTTCGGCATTTTTATGGAGCGCGCAGCAATACGGGCTCTATTCATTCCGGCAGAGTGCGTGTTATCACGAAATTTCGAAAATCTGCCAGGCGTGCCTGAATGCTTTCTTCGTTCTGAGCGGAGTCATGTTTCTGGCCCACGCGGTATCGCTTTCGAGGGAAGTCCTTATCTTTCTCAGCGTGCTTACCGCGATTGCCCTTTCTGGATATCGGTGCATGAGAAGGTGCCAGTTGCGATCTGCGCATGCAACAAGCGCGATCGCGAGAAACATCGCGATACTTGGTACGAACCAACTGAGCTATGCGCTGAGCCAGCAGATTGGAAACCGCACCCAGTTCAATTTCGTCGGGTTTCTTGAATTCCCGGGTTGCCGTTTCAGTCCCGAGTTAACGCGTGCGTCCGTCGTTGGCGAAATATCTGATCTGGGCAGGGTAAAGGCGAAGTGCTTTCTCGATGCCATTGTGATTGCGGAGTTCTATTCGTATGACAAGACGATGGAATTGCTGAGGAGCGCGCACGAACTCGATCTCGACGTTTTCTCCATCGCCGGTTATTACGATGAGCTGACGACCAACGCGGCCATTCAATATCTTGGCCTGTTCCCTGTATCCATCTTGTACTTTCGAAAATCCCACACAGCCGCGCGTTTTCTCAAACGAGCGCTTGATATTGCGATGTCGATTGCAGGTTTGGCCATTGCGGCTCTGCCCATGCTGGTTATCGCTTTGCTGATCAGGCTGGAAGGCAACGGTCCGGTGTTGTATGTTGCGGATCGCATCGGCCGATGGGGGAAGCCTTTTCGGTGCCTCAAGTTCAGAACCATGGTTCGCGACGCGGACGCGATGCAGCAGAGTCTTTTTGCGCAAAATGAAAGGGATTCGATCCTCTTCAAACTCCAAAACGACCCTCGAATCACCCGGATTGGCAGCTTTCTGCGCAAATACAGCCTGGACGAACTGCCTCAGCTCGTTAATGTCCTTCGCGGAGATATGAGCATGGTCGGTCCGCGGCCCCCGCTTCCGCACGAGGTTGCGAGCTACAGCCTGGAGCATCTCTATCGTCTGTGGGTGATGCCGGGGTTGACCGGGCTGTGGCAGGTGCAGGCTCGCCAGGACAATTCGTTTACGAAATACATCGCGCTGGACGTTGCATACGTGAAGAACTGGTCGTTACTTCTGGATCTGAAGATTCTTCTGCGCACCGTCGACGTAGTTCTCCGTGGAACCGGCGTTTAGTATGCCAGGCACCAATTCTCAACAGATGCGGCTGTGACTTGCCGGCTGATTGGTTTGCGCATCGCCCTGAAAGTGAGGTTTTGATTTGGATTCGCAGGCAGGTAAAGAACTGACGCTTCGCGATTTGCTGAGTATCTTGAAGCGGCGGCGAACGATCGTGCTCGGCGCGGTCATTTCGTTCGTGACGCTGGCGACCATCTATTGCGCGGTCTGCACCCGGCGCTACGAGGCAACCGGCGTCGTTCAAATGCAGAAGGAGTCGGCGGATGCGATGGGTTTGGACAGCCTGATGAGCAGTGCCGCCGGCGGGGCCGGCGATGCGCTCGACGCCAACATCGACCTGCAGACCCAGGCGAACATTCTTCAGTCCGAGACGCTTGCCCTGCAAACGATCAAAACCCTGAATCTGGAGAGCACCCGCGATTTCAAGAAGCATTGGAACCCAATCGGGTCAATCATCGAGACCTTCTCTCCTCGCGGTGTTGAGGATGTCGCAGGCGCCTCGCTGGAGAACTCCCCTCGGCGACGCCAGAACGCTTTGAAAGTTTTTGAGAAGAACCTGAGTGTGAAGCCGGTCAGCGGCACTCGTCTCATCGAGATCTCCTATACCAATCCCGACCCGAACCTCGCCGCAGCGGTCGTGAACACACTGGCAAAGGAACTCACCGACTATTCGTTCCAGACCCGCTTCGACGCGACACGCGAAGCGTCCAAATGGCTGGGCGATCAGATGGGAGACCTTCGGAGGAACAGTGAAGAACTGCAGGCGAAGGTGGTAAATCTCCAGCGTCAGTCCGGCGTTTACAGTCTGGGCGCGGATGATGCGCAGGGGCGCGAGATGGCCTACTCGGGCGTGCTGGACCGGCTGCAGCAGGCTACCGCCGCACTGAGTGCTGCCGAGCAGAACCAGATTCTCAAGGGCGCGATTGCACGCGCAGCAGAATCAGGCGACGCCGAAATGCTTTCGGGCCTGGCCGGCAACTCAGTCGGATCGAATGCCCAAATTGGAAGTAACTCGCTTTCCCTGCTGCAGGGTTTGCGCCAGCAGGAAGCCACGCAACAAGCGGCCTTGCAGGAAGCAGAGGCGAAATTCGGCACGGCCTATCCGAAACTCGCGGAAATGCGCGGCAACGTTGCGGGCATAGAGAGGGCGATTCAGCAGGAGATCGGGCGCATCAGGCTTAGAGCCAGGAGCGACTACGCTGTCGCAATCCAGACCGCCGCCAGCACTCGTGACCAATATGAACATGCCAAGCGAGAGGCAGATGTGCTGAACAACAAGGCGATCGATTATACGATCGCCCGGACGGAGGCGGAGCAGAGCCGCGCGCTCTACGACGACCTGCTCAAAAGGCTGAATGAGGCCGGCGTTCTTGCCGGTTTGCACTCATCGAACATCACCGTGGTGGATCCAGGCCGAGTGCCGGCAAAGCCGGTAAAGCCCAACGTTCCACTTTATCTCTTGATTGCTCTAGGTGGCGGGCTCTTCGTTGGCATCTGCGGCGCCTTGCTGGTCGATACGCTCGATAACAAGATCAATACAGTTTCCGATCTTGAAGGGGAGATTGGCGCATCCGTGCTGGGACTGCTTCCGGAAGTCTCCGAGCCTACAGGGAGCCCTCTCATCCTGGAGGATCCGCACTCGCCCTATGTCGAGGCGCTTCGCGCGATGCGCACCGGGGTTCTGCTCGCGCAGAGTGATGCTCCCCCGAAAGCAATCCTGGTGACGAGTTCCCTCGCGTCAGAGGGGAAGTCGATGACGTCGATCAACTTCGCGATCTCTCTGGCGCAGACGAACAAGAAGACGTTGATTGTGGATACCGATCTTCGCCGCGGAACCCTGCGCCGCAGGTTGCGGCTGGAACACGGTCCGGGACTCAGCGACCTGCTGGCAGGTCAGTGCAACTCGCCGGTGATCCACCCCATTGAAAACGTGCCCAACCTGTGGGTTCTTGTCGCAGGTTCGAAGACGCCGAATCCCTCAGAGTTGCTGAGCTCGGCAGCGATGCGTAACTGGATCGATCGCTGGAAGAAAGACTATGACTTCGTTGTTCTGGACAGTGCGCCGATTCTACCCGTTACCGACTCTGTTTCGCTGAACACGCTGGTTGACGTGACTGTTTTGCTGGCCCGCTCCGGCGTGACGCAAAGACCTCAGGTCTCGCGCAGCTACAACCTGCTCCGGCGCGGCGGCAAGCACTTCGTGGGGCTGGTTCTCAACTGCCTGCCGATTCGAGACGAATCGTATTACGGCTATTACGGGTACCACGACAAGACCTATGCATATAAGGAGAAAGCGGCCTGATGCGGATTCATCAGTTCTTGTTCACATGCGCCTTTATTACTGCTCTGGCATCAACCGGTACTGCCCAGCCGAAGGAAACGTTGCTCATCGGCCCGGGGGATCTGCTCCAGGTAGATGTGCTGGATACTCCGGAACTGAATCAATCGGTCAGGGTAATGGATGCCGGGACCATTCCCCTTATCGTTGGCGCAGATGTGCTGGTCTCAGGCCAGACGCCGGAAGCCGCCGCACGGAAGATTGAATCAGTCCTGCTGGACGGGCGCTTTCTGCTTCACCCGCATGTCTCCGTGTCGATCACTGAATTTGCAACCCAGAAGGTCAGCGTGCTGGGCGAGGTGAAATCCCCGGGCGCATACGGAATTGCGACGTCCCGGTCGGTGCTTGAGGTTCTCACACTGGCCGGCGGCCTCAATGACATCGCCGACCGCCATATCATGATCGAACGACGGGCGACCCGCGAGCGCATTCCCTACTTTGTATCCAACTCGCCGGCCGTGGCGCTTGAGTCGGTCATTTCGGTCGGCCCCGGCGACTCGATCATCGTGCCCAGGGCTGGGGTGGTTTACGTGCTCGGAGATGTAGCCCGGCCGGGCGGATACACCATGACGGATAACGAGGCGCAGATCAGCGCATTGCAGTTGATCGCGCGCGCCGGTGGAACCAATCACTCGGCGGTGCCTTCCGGCGCCCGCCTCATGCGAAAGTCGGTTGGCGAATACACCGAGACGGCGCTTCCGCTAAGTGCCATGCAGAAGGGCCGGAAACCCGACGTGCCTCTTCAGGCGGACGACGTGATCTGGGTGCCATTCAGTTATCTGCGCAGTTTCGGCGCGCAGGGCAGCGGCATTCTCAGCTCAATCGGCTCGGCGACTGTGTACCGGTTCTGAAATCGGATATTCCCCTACGACTGAGCCTCTGCAATTTGGGCAACACATAAGCGGGTGCGAAAGCGCAAGACCAATGAACCACGGAGAACGTATCTCTGTCGGCCCCCTGGCAGTCGACTCCCTCACGATGCGCGAAGCCATTCATCAGATCCGCTTGACGGCGTTGACCAGGGACGCGAAGCCGAAGATGGTTGCCACGGCCAATGCGCAGTTCGCGCAGCTCGCCATGTCGAATCGTCGTTTCCGTAACATTCTCCGCGATGCTGAACTCGTAGTGGCGGACGGCATGTCTGTGGTGATGGCGGCGCGGCTGCTGGGTCAGTCATTGCCGGAGCGAATTGCCGGGATCGATCTCATGAGCGAGCTTTGCGGCGACGCAGAGACAGCGGGCTTGAGCGTCTACTTCCTGGGAGGAAGGCCGGGCGCGGCAAAAAAGGCGTCAGAGAACCTTCGCGCCAGATTTACAAGGCTCAAAGTGGCGGGGATCGACTGTCCCCGGCCGGGATTCGAGAATGATGCTTCCGAGTCGGACGCCGTGGTCCGTCGCATCGCGCAGGCAGCTCCTGACATTCTCTTCGTTGGCTTTGGCGCTCCCAAGCAGGAGTACTGGATGGAGGACCATGCCTCTGCACTTCCGGTGAAAGTGATGATCGGGGTTGGCTGTAGTTTCGACGTGCTCTCGGGTGAATTGGCGCGCGCCCCCCAGGGGATGCAGCGGGTGGGCATGGAATGGGTCTTCCGCCTGGGCCAGGAACCAAAACGCCTATGGAGACGATACCTGGTGGGCAACGCGCAATTCGTGAAGGCGGTGCTATGGCAATGGCTGACGGAAAGGAAGGAATCATGGCTAGCGAGCTAGAGCTCCCTCTCGTCAGTGCGGTGATTCCCACTCGAAACAGGCCGGAACTGGTATGCCGCGCCATCCGGAGTGCGTTGACTCAGACGTACCCGAATCTCGAGGTGATCGTGGTTGTCGATGGCCCGGACTCAGCTACTCTCACGGCGTTGGGGGCTTTTCGCGGATCGAAGGTACAGGTTGTCGATCTGGATCAGAATGTCGGACTTTCCGAGGCCCGCAATCGCGGCTTCCGGCGGTCGCGCGGCGCGTGGATCGCTTTCCTGGATGATGACGATGAGTGGCTACCGCGCAAGATTGAAATGCAGGTTGCGCTTGCAGAATCGATTGGCGGCGGCCACCAGTTTGTTGTTCATCGATTCGTTGAACGGCTGGGCAGCGGAGACCGCATTATGCCCAGGATCCTTCCGACCAGTCCAGAGAAGTTCTCTGAGTACATCTACTGTCAAAAGGGGTTCCTTCAGCCCTCCACATTCTTCATGGACAGAGAACTTCTGGAGGAAGTGCCCTTCACGACCGGTTTAAGGCACATCGAGGACAGCGACTGGATGCTCCGTGCCATGCAGACGACTGGAGTTCGCGTAGCGGCTGTTCCGGAGGTTCTATCGATTTACAACAATATTCCAACCGGGAATCGCGAAAGCGAGACCACGCCATGGCTCTACGCGTACAACTGGGCGCTGCGCAACCGGTCTCTTTTTTCTGCCCGGGCCTTTCCGTATTACATGGCTCTTCTCTGCACGAGCGCGCGTGCCCAGCATTCATCCATCTCTGTGTTCTTCAGGCTCTTTCGGGCGGCTCGGACCCAGGGCTCCCTTGAATTCCAAAGCGCCCTTCGCTTCTTTGCATCCTGTTTTATCCCCCGTCCTTTACTGAAGAGCCTGGCCGCGAAACTCGGCTGACTGCTCATCGCGATGAAGGAGACAATGCGATTCTCGCTGGTTCTGGCAACATTTGGCCGCACACGCGAACTGGAGTGCTTCTTTTCTTCCCTTCAATTGCAGTCCTGCCAGGATTATGAACTGATTCTGGTTGATCAGAACGAACCCGATGTGCTTGCTGAGATTTTAGAGAGATGGGAAAGACGCCTGAATCTGGTTCGTGTGCGGAGCGAGCGGGGTGTTTCCAAAGCCAGAAACGCGGGTCTCGCGAGGGCAAAGGGAGACATCATTGCATTCCCGGATGACGACTGCGTCTACAGTACGGAACTGCTGCGACGCGTGGAATCGTTCTTTGCAGAGCATCCCGTACACCGGGTCCTGGCCGTCGGCGTAACCGATGAATCAGGCATGCCGTCAGGAAACAGATGGTTCCAAGATGAATGCGAAATAAACCACACAAACATCTTTCGCACGTCTGCGACGTATAGCCTTTTTATTCGTGTTGATTCTGCGTTGGCAAAGATTCACTTCGACGAGGATATTGGTCCGAACTCGGGGACGGGTTTTGGGTGCGGAGAAGACACCGATTATGCGCTCTCGATTCTCGAGGCTGGTCACAGGGCATATTTCACTCGCTCACTCGTGGTTCATCACCCTCGCCGAGACATGATGAGTGGAAATGCATCGAAGGAGCGTGCCACGAAATACGGCATCGGGATGGGGCATGTGCTGCGGAAGCATTCCCTATGGCTCCTTGCTCTGGCTCTCGTTGGCTATGACTGGACGCGTGCTCTCTTCTCCGTTCTCTCGAGGCGTGGAACAAGCGCAATGCTTTGTTCTTTGCACAGCATGGGAATTCTTCGGGGCCTGATGATGAGTCCAAACCGCCAGCCAGTGAAGCTACTGCGACGTTCATCGTGAATCCTGAAAGCCGAAAGACCCAAATGCCATTGGTAACTGTGGTGATTCCCACCAGGAATCGGCCGGCGCTTGTGTGCCGTGCTGTCCGGAGCGTTCTGGAACAGACATATAAGGATCTGGAGATCATTGTTGTTCTAGACGGTCCCGACCCTCGCACCGTGTCGGCATTGAGCGTGTTTGACGATTCTCGCCTGAGGGTGATCGCTCTTGAAAACAATGTGGGTGGCAACGAGGCGCGGAATATCGGCGTGCGAGAGGCAACCGGCGGCTGGATTGCTTTTCTGGATGATGATGACGAGTGGCTTCCCGGGAAAATTGCCGCCCAGGTTGCGATCGCAAGGAAGCAATCCAGAAGCAACATCGTTATTGCGACTCGCTACATTGTGGATCGCGGGACAACCCGCAGAGTGCAGCCTCTACGTTTGCCGCGAGTCGGCCAGCCAATGAGCGAGTATCTATTTTGCGAAGTGCCGCTCCTTGGTTGGAGGGAATCGTTCCTGGGGCTATCGACGTGGATGATTTCAAAACGGTTTCTCCAGGAAAACCCGTTCAGGGCGGAGGTGCGCAAGAACCAGGATACTGATTGGCTATTGCGGGCAGTTCATGATCCGGGAGGACAGATCATCATCCTGGAGGAACCTGCCGCGGTATTTCACTGCGAGGAGCGGAGGGCGAGGGTGAGTTCGAGCGCCCGATTCGAGTGGAAATATTCGCGCGACTGGGCACTATCGACTCGCGACATGTTTACGCGAAGGGCGCTGTCTTATTTCCTGATCACCATCAGTCTTCCATGCGCGGTGCGGGAGAAGGCGGGAATGCGCTCCTATCGCCTCTTGTTCGGAGATTGCCGGCGATATGGGAGGATCACAGCCGGCGTGGTGTGGTTCGAATTCCGAGAGCTTCTGCTGTTTCCATTCCTGAAGCGGCTGGGGATTCCGGCCATGATTCATGCGCTCCGATGCGTGGGATGCGGCTGTTGGACAAGGAGGAACAGTTAGCGTGCAGAAGAATGATGCGGCTGTGCTCGTCGAGCCGGTCTCTGGACTAGTTCTGACTTATCTGCTTCTTGTCCCTATGTTGTACTTTTCGGCCGGCAACGGGTTTTCATTCGATCATCTCAACTCAAATAACCCAGTGGCGCACATGGGCAACCTGTTAATCGAGACGGGAGCGGGAAGCGCCTACAGTCGACTCGAGAAGTTGATTGTCAATCTCATGATCCTGCTTCCGATTGTGAGCTTGTTGGGCCCTATTCGAAGAAAACTCTTTTCGAGGCCAAACGCAGCGTTACTGATGCTCCCCGCGTGGGCGTTGCTTTCGACCGCCTGGTCCCAGGCTCCCGCCAGCTCCATCACTGCTGCTATCTATGTCGTCATATTGATGTTTCTCGGTGCATACCTCTCGATACGCTTCAACCCTGATCGACAGCTCTCCTTCATTTTGTTCGTCGGTTGCATTGTGATCGCCTTCAGCCTGGTCCTGGTCGCTTTCTATCCCGCGGCCGGGATTGAGCATTTTGATGGAAATGGAGCGTGGCAAGGCATGTTTCCCCACAAACAACACTGTGGGGCAGTGATGACCTACTTCCTTGTGACGCCGTTCTGCATGAGAGCCACCGGCGCCGTGAAGAGAATCGCGCTGAGCTGTTCTGTTCTATTATCCTGTCTCTTACTTCTGATGAGTCAATCAAGGACCGGCTGGCTGATGGCTCTGTGCGTATTGGTATTTCTCGGATGCGCCAATGTATCGCGGAAACTGGGCCAGGGCGAGCGGTGGATCTGGGCAGCAATTCTCCTGATGGCGGGATTTGCGGCTATCGCTTTTGCGGCCGCAAACATGTCGGAAATTTCCTGGCTCCTCGGCAAAGAACCGACGCTCAGCGGACGGACACGGATTTGGGATGCGATCATTCCGACCTTGTTCAAAAGACCCTGGCTTGGCTACGGATACACAGCGTTTTGGATCGGGATGAAGGGCGAATCAGCCAATGTCGAAATTGCCAGTAACTACATGGGCTTCGCAAATCCGGAGAGTGCGGCTTTTGGAATGTGGCTCGATCTGGGTGCGGTCGGCGTTCTTCTCATGGGGTGGATGTTATTTCAATCATGCAAGAACGCCGTCATTTGCATGTGGAAGCGCCCGTCTGGATATGTGACCTGGTGTTCTTCGATCGTGCTACTCCATTTGCTTGCTCTCGTGGATGGTGATCCGATCATGTATCCGCACACGATCGAGTGGCTCCTGTTCGTGATGGCATTTCTGGGGTTATCCGATGAGGCGCGACGCGCCCAAGGTGCGGTGGCAAATGTCAAGGCCGGCTAGAACATCATGGAACGCCGGCGGGGGCCGGCTTGCCAGCAACGCATGCTGGCTGTTAGTCGGACAGGGCTTCGGACTGCTGCTGCAGGCTGGCTACTTCATCATGCTGGGACGGCTGCTGGGTGCGGCGGAGTATGGAATCTATGTCGGGGCCGTGGCCTTGGTGGCGATTCTGGCCCAGTACAGCGCGCTCGGCACTCACTCCGTTTTTCTGCGCCACGTAAGCCCCGACCCCGGAAATTTCCGGTGCTACTGGGCGAATCTGGTGGTGACGACAACCGTTTTAGGCAGCGTGCTGGCAGCGCTGCTGGCCTGGGCGGGCCCGCACGTCTCGCATTCCTATACGCATGGAATGATCGCCTGCCTGGCCGCGGGCGATTGCGTATGCGCGCAGCTGACTCTTGGAGCGGGGCGGGTATTCCAGGCTTTCGAGCGAATGCGGTTGACGGCGAGCTTGAACCTGTTGACGAACCTGCTGCGAGCCACACTGGCAGGCACACTGCTCTGGACGGTGCATCGGGCGACGGCGCGAGAGTGGGTGTGGGCCACGCTGGCGGTGTCGGCGATCGCGGCGGCCACCGCGGTGATGCTGGTGACGAAGTATTTCGGCAAGCCCCAATTGAGCGGGCATCTGCTGAAGGCGCGGGCTGGGGAGGGCCTCGTCTTCGCCCTGTCGTACTCGACCGGGGGCGTGGTCAACGACCTGGACAAGGCCATGCTCGGGCACTATGGCATGAATTTGGCAAACGGAATTTATGCGATGGCATACCGGGTCGTGGACGCGGGGACGATGCCGATCTCGGCGGTTCATACCGCGGCATTTCCGCGGTTTTTCAAAAAGGGCATAGCGGGGGCTGCGAGCACTTACGCATTTGCACGGCGCATCCTGACGCGGACCGCGCCGGCCGCATTGCTGATCGCCGTGCTGCTGTTCGTTGTGGCGCCATGGATTCCCCGGATTCTTGGCGGCAGCTTCGCAGAAAGCAGCGAAGCCTTGCGATGGCTATGTCTACTCCCGCTCTTCCGCAGCCTTCACATGAGCGCGGGCGATGCGCTCACGGGGGCGGGACATCAGAACCTGCGCCTGAGCACCCAGGTTTGCGCCGCCGCCCTGAACATCGGTTTGAACCTGTACCTGATTCCACGCCATGGATGGCAGGGCGCGGCCTGGGCGAGCCTGGCCACAGACGGTGCATTGGGGATATTGAACTGGGGCGTTCTTCTCACGACTCGCCGGGAAGTTCCCCGCATCGGCCTCGCCTCAGCTACGTGAGGCGGCCCGCCTCACTGCACCTGAATGCCAGGCCGACCGGCTTGAATCAACGCCTGCTCAAGGCTAGAATCACTTCGGTGCCGGCGCGTTCTGCGCCTGGTTGTGAGAATGATGCTGGATCAATTCGAAATGTGGGCCAAGCAGGCCATCGAATTCGCGTTCTTTATCGGGCTTGTCGGGTGCACGTGTGTCGTGCTCTTGAGCTGGATCTCGATCCTGAAGGACGGGTTCTCGAACGATTGAGAGCCGTTTGGGGCGAGCCCACGCGGACTGAAGTTCTGCAAGCTAGGTCCGCGGGTCGTCGGGACCGAAGAGCTCATGGAAGTCCTCGACGAACGAAATCGCGATCACAATGGCCGAGCCGGCCAATCCAATCAGAAAGAGCACTGTAATCAGACGTATCAGGAATGTGCCCAGGAGGTGCATGCGGGCAGTATCTCTGCGAAAGCATCTTGCCGAGCTAAGGAGAGGCTAAAGGATTCATAAAAGGGCGGATCGCATGGTGCGGGACCAGCCATGCAGTTGAGTTCCGGAGGTTGAGTTGTGCGCCTCCTGGGGGGTGGCAAGCGGCTGGACGTTCGGTGTATAGTCTGGAACGTCGTAAGCTGCGGAACCATCGATGGCTGCGAGGGTCATCTATTTCGGTTGCGATGATTGTTATCGCGTGCCGGTGCTGCGGAACGCCGGATACGAGGTGCATCAGCTGGAGAGCCTCGATGAACTCAGCATCGATCTTCAGCAGAACCAAGTGGATGCGGTGATCGTTTCCGAGGACGACGGGCAGGCGGCCGGGCGCGCTATCACCCTCGCCCGGGAGCAGACTACTGCGCCCTTGATCCTCTTCCGGCGTTCGGCCGGTGAACTTGACGAAAACCGCCTTTGCGACCAGGTCTACTGGCCGGGTGTTCGGGCTGAAGACTGGCTCTCGCAGACGGCTGACTTGATTGCTCTGTGTCGTGAATCACGGAAGCAGTCGCTGGCTATTCAGGCGCAATCACAACAGCTGCGTCGCGAGGCGCAATCGGTCAGGGAAGAGTCGCGGCGGCAGCGCGAACGAGCGCACGTGGAATCGGTGCAACGCCCGCAAAGACCCAACACCGAGAATAGGTGACCCAGACGAGAACCGCTGACGATCTACTGGATTTCAGCCACCGGTTTTTGCTCGCCTCGCAGGCGGAGCGCAGTAAGAGGAATCCTACGCGCGTCTTCGCTGTGCACATGACCAAAGTGCGACCGGGCCCGCATGAGCGTTGCCTGATCCCTGGTTCACCTGGCGCAGAATTGACCTATAGATAGAGCAAGAAGGACGGCGATCCGCTTGCCTCCGGCGGGCATCGGGTCGCCGTTTTTTTCGGTGGCGGGAGAGCTGGAGAGCCAGCATCGTCATCGCAGGATGTCGTCCAAACAAAAAGGGCCGCGCTGATTGAGCACGGCCCTTTCGACTCTCAAAGGGGTTTATTTTGCCATGCTGCGAGGCCCGAAGCTGTACGCCACGCCTACGGAGACGATCGGATAGGTCCCAAGCGGGCTCAGATTGCTTTTCCATTTGTTGATTTGCGCGCCAAGATCGTTCTGGATCTGGATCGCGATGGGGTTGGTCGAACTGGCCACATCGGTGCATTCGGTCAGCAGCTGGTCAACGCAGGCCCAGCCGGCAAGGTTTGCGTTTACGGAGGGCTGGCCGGTGAGTGCTACGCCTGCTTCAAACGGGAACGACCAGCGAGCGCCGTCGTGCGGAATGGTATTGCCCCAGCCGGCGGTTGCTGTGAAAGCAGGCCGGTTCGTATTCAACCCGAGTTCCCCGGTGCCGTGCAGCGCCGTGATGCCCAGCGCCTGATTCGGGTTCGCGGAGTAGTAGGTGTTGCCGTTCAGCGTCACGCTGGCGCCGCCGGCAAGCGAGGCGTTTGCGGTGACCTTGTTGCCGTTGTAGACCAGAACGCCGGGGCTTACGCGAAACCCTGTGTGGAAGGGATAGATATCGGCAGATACACCCGCCGACATCAGTTTGAGCTTCGCTGTCGGATTGAATCCATTGGTGGTGAGGTTGGTGGTATGGGTGAAATAGCTGCCTGAGGTGCGCAGGTTCAGATGCGGTGTGATGAAGGTTGTGACTTGCAGCCCGGGTCCGAAGGTTGAGAAGCTCGCGCCAATTGCGACTCGTGAGAAGGGCCCAGGAGGAACAGTAGCCGCCGGGGCAGGTTGCACAGGACGTGTTACCCCACCGAGAGCTGCCGCATCCACGTCAACGAAACGAGACGATGACTCCGCCGTTTGCGCCATTACGGTCAACGGAGCCACGAAGATGGCCATCGAAACGACAAGCGCTCTGTGTTTCACGGTAGATGCCTCCAGATAAAGGGTTGGATGCTGGATTTTCCTCGGACCGATAATCAGTCGCCATCGTTTCCGGCCGGAATGGCGACCCCGTCAGTGTCCGGAAAAGTTATCTACGGAGATTACCATGGGTCCAAAAATAGAGTTACGCAAGAAGCGGACCTCTATGTTACTTAAGATGTAGGCCAGAATCGGTTCGGGAGTATTCGACCGAGTTCTTCCTTGGCCCGATGTCGGTACCCGAACCAAACTCCGCCTGTAGCCTACGTATGATGCGTCTCGTTCCCGATTCCGAGTCGATTGCGTCGCTGCGCTGGCGGCTGATGGAGTGGTATCGAGCCAATCGGCGCGATTTGCCGTGGCGGCGCAATTCGGATTCATATGCGATCTGGGTTTCAGAGATCATGCTCCAGCAGACGCGGGTCGCGGTGGTGATCGAGCGCTTCAAGGCGTTCATGCAGCGCTTTCCCACGCTGGTTTCGCTCGCGCTGGCTCCCGAAGGGGACATTCTGGCGTTGTGGAGCGGCCTGGGTTACTACCGCCGCGCGCGGATGCTGCACAAGGCCGCGCAATTTGTGGCCGCACATAACGAGGGCAATCTTCCGGCTGCGGCTGCCGAGTTGAGATTGCTGCCTGGGATCGGCTCCTACACTGCTGCAGCGATCGCCAGCATTTCGCATGGCGAGCGAGTCGCGGTCGTCGACGGCAACGTGGAGCGAGTGATCTGCCGCTTGCAGGGTTGGGAGGAAGCAGGGCGGACCGGCGGGGCGATCTTGCGCCGCAAGATTGAAACGCACGCCGCCGATTTGCTGGACCCGCAGCGACCAGGCGATTTCAACCAGGCAATGATGGAACTGGGTGCGACGGTCTGCCTTCCGCGGAATCCGCGCTGCTCAGATTGCCCGATTGAGGGGCACTGCCTCACACGCGGAGAGCACAAGGTGCAGCCCAGGCCGAGCATGCGAAGCATGGAGGTCTCGTACGCACTCGCCGTGCGGACGGGGCGGCGTCCGGGGTCGCTGCACCGCGAGGTGCTGCTCGAGCAGCGCTCGGCCTCGAACGCGGTGATGCCGGGGTTATGGGAACTGCCGACCCTGCGCGAGGTACACGTGCCGGAGGCCGACCTGCGGCTTACGGTGCGTCACGCCATCATGCGCGTGAACTATTACGTGCGGGTGCGGACGGTCGTTGAAGACGATGTGGATATGCTTACGGTTTCAGGCGGCGAGCGCGAATGGATTCCGCTGATCCGGGCTGCCGATATGGCGCTCACCGGCCTCGCGCGCAAGGTTCTCAGCCGGGCGCATCTGCTGGCCGCGCGTCTTGAGCTCATTGCTTCTTCCCGCGAAGGCGAATTAGCCTGAGATTCCAGGAGTTCTCGCCGCAGTCCGGCGAGTTCCGGAGATCTCATGCGCTTGCAACGCGTCTACATCTTCATTGCAGCTTCGGTTTTGTGGCCTGCAACCCTTGCTGGTGCTCAGCAGCCTTCCAGCGAAACCGCTCCCGAGATCAAAGGGTTGCCGCCGGAAGCACGCGCGGCGGCGGAGTCGATCGATTCTGAGAAGATCCGCGCGCACGTGCGGTTTCTGTCTCTCGATCTGCTTGAAGGACGCGGGCCCGGTACACGCGGAGGCGAACTGGCTGCGCAATACATTGCGACGCAGTTCGCATTGGATGGGCTGGAGCCGGCTGGCGAGAACGGAACCTACTTCCAGCCCGTTCCTCTCTACGCGGTGCACACCGACGAGGACAAGACGCGGTTTGCCTTCGTCGCCGCGAGCGGCCAGCCGGTCGAAATGACGTACGGCTCGGAGATTGTGGCGAAGGACGAGACCGGGCAGGAATCGGCCGAACTCGATGCGCCCATTGTCTTTGTGGGGTACGGCATCGACGCGCCGGAATATCACTGGAACGACTACGCAGGCGTGGATCTGAAAGGGAAGATTGCGCTGGTTATTGTGAACGAGCCACCCTCGGAGGACGCTAACTTCTTCAAGGGGAAGGCACTGACGTACTACGGGCGCTGGACCTACAAGTACGAGGAAGCGTCGCGGCGCGGAGCGGCGGGCGTGCTCATCATCCATCGCACCGATCTCGCGAGCTACCCATGGGAGGTGGTGCGCAACTCGCAGGCGATCGAGAAGAGCTACCTTGCGGGCGATCCAACCGCGACACTGCGGGCGGCAGCATGGATCCAGCACGATGTCGCGCAGAGGCTCCTGTCGCTGGCAGGATTGGGAAATCTGGATGAGGCAATCGATCGCGCCGGGAAGCGCGGCTTTCACGCGGTCGAACTGCCGGTGCATTTGCGCGGTCATATCGAGAGCCGTGTGCGGCACTATGTGAGCTCGAATGTCGTGGGACGGGTGCGTGGCACCGATCACGAAGAAAACGCGGTGCTGTACACCGCTCACTACGATCATCTCGGCATCGATCCCAACGCAACCGGCGACAAGATCTACAACGGCGCGGCCGATAATGGGACGGGTTGCGGCATTCTGCTCGAGTTGGCGCGGGCCTTCGCGCAGTCGAAGATGAAACCGCCGCACGATGTGTACTTCGCGTCGGTGACAGCCGAGGAACAGGGATTGCTTGGATCGCAATACCTGGGTATGCATCCGCCGGTTCCCGCGCGCGCCTTCACGCTGGATCTGAATTACGACATGCTGCTGCCCATCGGGATTCCGCTGTCAGTGGATTTGACTGGCGCGGACCGAATCACGTTCTGGCCGACAGTGCAAAAGGTAGCGAAGGCAATCGATCTGCAACTGCTGCCTGACCCCAATCCAATGGCTGGGCATTATTACCGGTCGGACCATTTTTCGTTGGCAAGGGTCGGGATTCCGGCGTTTTCAGTGGACCAGGGCGAGTTGTTCGCAGGGCACGATCCCGCATGGGGGCATGCGCAGTTCGAGGACTTCGTCGCGCACCATTATCATCAGCCCTCGGATGAGTACAATCCGGATTGGGATTTTCGCGGCAACGCCAAGCTGGCGCGATTCGGATTTGTTCTGGGATGGCTGGCCAGCGAGCAACCGAACTCAATTGAGTGGCAAGCGGGCGACGAATTCGAAGCTCCGCGGAAGGCGAGCGAAACTCGCTAAGCCGCCGGGCGGTTCAGTAGTAATCAGCACAACTGAGGTAGTAGCCGCATTGCGTGCAAACGAGCTTGCAGCGATGTCCGGTGAGCCGATGGCTGCAGGTGGGGCAGACCTGGCAGTGATGATCGATGGCCGACTCGGAGCCGGCAAGGCATCCCGGTCCACTTTGTGAGATATCCAGAACAAATTCCGGGTCGAGGGCCCTGGGCCGCTGCGGAAGCATGGTTGAGAGATTAGCATAGAGGAAAGGCAAGCTGCCCGCGCATCAAAGCAGGTGCCTGAGACATCAACAGTTCTGGCGCTGCACTCGTTTTTCTCTTGGCGGCGCGAAAAATCACCCGAAAAACCATTCGATACCGAAATCCCCAAGGAGGGACTATGGCAAGCAAGGCAAGTGCGGTTTGGACAGGTTCACTGAAGGAAGGGAAGGGCACGATCTCGACGGATACGGGCGTGCTGAACAACGCGAATTATTCATTCGCCACGCGCTTTGAAGGCGCGACGACCGGAACGACGCCCGAGGAACTGATTGCGGCAGCGCACGCGAGCTGCTTCTCGATGGCGCTCGGCGCGCAACTCGGAGGCGCGGGCCTGACTCCGACCAAGATTGAAACCCACGCAGCCGTGACCCTGGGCAAGGTCCATGACGGTTTCAAGATCACCAAGATCGCCCTCACCACCACGGCCAGTGTTCCCGGCGCCAAGCAGGACGTGTTCGACAAGGCTGCTGCGGACGCCAAGGCCGGCTGCCCGATTTCGAAGCTCTTCGCGAACAACACGGAAATCACACTCGACGCCAAGCTGGTCTAAGGGCTCGTCTAGATCGGCCACCTTTCATTTCGAAGCATCCCGCTCGCCTGACGGGGTGCTTCTTGTGTCTTGCGCGCTCTTGCGTGCGCGTGGGATGATTCCACCGAGTCAAGTGGCACATTGCGCGAGGCCGGCATGAAGCAATACAAGTTCAAGGCGCTGATTGAGGACGCTGGGGGAGGCGGCGCCTGTGTTCTGTTTCCGTTCGACACGGAGAAGGAGTTCGGCACGCGCGGGCAAGTGCCGGTGAAGGCCATGTTCGACGGCGTTTCTTACACAGGCACGATGATCAAGTACGGCCGACCGCAGCACATGCTGCCGGTGATGAAAAACATCCGCGCGCAGATCGGCAAAGGCCCGGGCGACACCGTCGAGGTCGTGGTTGCGCGAGACACCTCGGAGCGCGCGGTCGAAGTCCCGCCGGAATTCGCGAAGCTGCTGAAGAAAGAAAAGCTGCTGCCGTTCTTCGACAACCTCAGCTACACCCATCGCAAGGAATACGTCCGCTGGATCACAGACGCCAAGAAGGAAGAGACACGAACGCGGCGGCTTGCCAAAGCCGTCGAGATGATGAAGGCGAAGGTGAAGACGCCGGGCTAAACGGCTCACCTCAAAAAACCAGAATCCGCCTCGTTTTCCCCTCCCCAAGCGGGGCGCCGACCCTGTACACTGCATTCCCCGACCGCTAGGAGGGTCGTGATCCATGCCCAAATACGTGATCGAGCGTGAGATTCCCGGTGCCGGCTCGCTTTCGCCCGAAACGCTCCAGGCTATTTCGCAGAAGTCCTGCGGCGTGCTCAACAACCTCGGACCGCAAATTCAGTGGGTCCACAGCTACGTAACCGCCGACAAGATTTACTGCATCTATAACGCGCCCAATGAAGAGATGGTTCGCGAGCACGCGAGGCAAGGGGGATTCCCGGCCAACAGCGTCGCGCGCGTGCACACGATCATCGATCCCACGACGGCAGAAGCCTGAACGGGTACGGATCAGGCCGCATAGGCCGCCAACGCCGGATCGGATTTCTCACTATCATGGAGTGAGTACCCGGTCCGGATGGCAACCACCGATACAACCCGCGCGCTTCCGACGCTACATGAGTTCTTCTCGCCCGGCGGAATCCTTGCGCGCTCGCCCCTGCCCTACGAATACCGTCCCGGCCAGCTCGAAATGGCCAAAGCGGTGGAGCGCGCACTTACCGAACGCCGCCACCTGATCGTCGAGGCGGGAACCGGCACGGGCAAAACGCTTGCCTACCTGCTCCCGGCATTGCGCACCGGCCAGCGCGTCATTGTCTCCACTGGAACGAAGGCGCTGCAGGATCAGCTTTACTTCCGCGATGTGCCCTTCCTCGAATCGTTGCTTGGGGATCTGCGCGTGTGCTACATGAAGGGCCGCGCCAACTACCTGTGCCGGCACAAGCTGGTGGCGCTGCGCAACGAGCCGATCCTCAGCGGCCTTGAAGAAGTGGACCAGTACCAGCAGATCGCCGCCTGGGAGAAGACGACCGAAACCGGCGACCGCGCTGAGCTGTCAAGCCTGCCCGAATCGAGCGCGCTGTGGCACAAACTCGATGCACGATCGGATGCATGCCTTGGCAGCACCTGTCCCGACTACCGGCGTTGCTTCATCACAGAGATGCGGCGGAAGGCGCTCGAATCCGACATCATCATCGTGAACCATCATCTGTTCTTCGCGGATTTGGCGGTGAAGCAGGAAGCGTCGGGCGCGCCGGATGCAGGGGTGTTGCCGGAGGCGGCGGCGGTGATTTTCGACGAAGCGCACGAACTGGAAGAAGTGGCGTCAAGTTACTTTGGCCTCTCGGTCAGCAACATCCGCTTTGAGGAGCTGGCCCGCGACACTGATATGCTGCTGCGCGGCAAAGCGGGCGCCGAGAAGATGCCTTCTGCAACCCAGCAGTTGCGCGAACGTGCTCGCATGTTTTTTGCCGGGCTGCCGATGACCACCGATGGCCGCCAGCCATTCACCGAGCGCGAAGAGTTCCTCGAAACGTCGGGCGACCTCTATATGAGCGTGCGCGCCACGCTCAAGCTGATGGAAGCCGAGATGGATCGGCTGACCGATATTGACGAAGCGCCTGGATTGAGAAAGCGCATCGGCCGACTACGTTCGGAGCTGGAATTTCTGCTCGAGTCGAATGCCAGCAACATGGTCTATTGGCTGGAGCGGCGGTTCTTTGGCAATGCATCGGAAAGAAGTGAGGGCACAAAAGCACGCGGGGCCTTCGGGTCGGAGGGACGTTCGTCCGCAGCCATGCGCGCGCAGGCACGCAGCGTCCATATCCAGGCAACGCCTATTGACGTGTCGGAATTACTGCGGGAGCTGGTCTTCGAATCGATTCCCACGGTTGTGCTTACCTCGGCAACGCTGACGGTGCAGGGTGGGTTCCAGCACATTCGCACGCGCCTCGGCATGGGGGAAGCGCGCGAACTGGTGGTGCCGTCGCATTTTCGCTACGGCGAGCAGGCGCTGCTTTATCTCCCGCCGGAAATGCCCGATCCCCGCGATCCCGAATTTCCCGAGGCCGCAGCCGAATGCATCCGGCGCGTGCTCACGCTGAGCCGCGGCCGCGCCTTCTGTCTGTTCACCAGCTATGCGCAGATGCGGGATCTCTACGAGCGCCTGGTTCCGGTGCTCGAGTATCCGATCCTTCTGCACGGCACCGCGCCGCGCAAGGCGCTGCTCGAGCAGTTCCGTTCCACGCCCAATTCGGTCCTCTTCGGCACTTCGAGCTTTTGGCAGGGCGTCGACGTGCAGGGCGAAGCGCTGAGCTGCGTGATCATCGATCGGCTGCCGTTCGCAGTGCCCAACGACCCGGTGGTACAGGCACGCATGAAAGCCATCGAGGAAGCCGGCGGCAAACCCTTCAACGATTACCAGGTGCCCGGGGCGGTGCTCACGCTCAAGCAGGGCTTCGGGCGGCTGATTCGGTCTCTTGAGGATCGCGGCGTGCTGGTGCTGCTCGATCCGCGGGTGCGCCGCCAGCGCTATGGCCAGACTTTCCTGCAGAGCCTGCCGCCCTATCGCCAGACGACCAACATCGGGGACGTGGAAAGTTTCTTCGCGGATCCCTCGTGAGAGAATCGCGTAAACGTTCCCTGAACGGACTGGTTTGGAGCGAAAACTGCCATGGATACCACCGGAAAACAATCCCTGCGAGTCGTCAGGGTCATGCAGGTTAGCTTCGTCATTGCCGGCCTCCTGTTCATCCTGACCACGGTCAGGATTCCTTCTCGGGTCGGTTCTCCGCCGCCTCCGGGAATCGAAATCGCCATCTCGATTGCGGCGCTGCTCTGCGTCGCAGCGGGGTTCATGGTGCCAAAGTTTCTGTCACTTGCTGCATTGCAGAATCAGCGGAGCGGGCCGGCCTCGCCCGTCCAGAAATGGTTCACGCGCTGCATTCTGAGCCTGGCCTTTTTCGACGCGTGCAATGTGTTCGCCGTCGCGCTGCACTTTCTTGGAGCGCACGCGCGGGTTGTCGAACTGCTGTTTGCAGTCGGGATGCTGACGCTTATCTTCTGGAAACCGGGCACTCCGCCCAGCCTGGATCAGGGGTCCGTGACCACGTGACCGCACTCAAGATCTTCATTGGCCTCGCCGTTGCTCTCTATCTCGTGCTGATGGCAGTGTTCTTTTTCACTCAGCGTCGTATCCTCTACTACCCCGGCCATTCCTACACCTCTTTGCAGGATGCGGGCGCCAACACAGCGTTCCGCGAGCTCTCCGTGCGCACGTCTGACGGGATCGATCTCAAAGCCTGGTATGCGCCCGCAACAACCGAATCTTTTACCATCGTGTTCTTTCATGGCAATGGCGACAGCCTGCGTACGGCCGCGCACATTGCCGATCCGTACATTGGTGCAGGCTACGGATTCCTGCTCGCCGAGTACCGCGGATACAGCGGCATGCCAGGATCTCCGACCGAAGCAGGACTCTATAACGACGGCCATGCTTACATGCAAGCCTTGATCGGTACCGGCGTCACGCCCGCGCACGTCATCCTGTTCGGGCATTCGCTGGGAACCGGAGTCGCTGTCGAAATGGCGTCGGAGTTTCGCGCGGGCGGGCTCATGCTCCTCGCACCATATCTGTCCATTCCGAAAATCGCGCAAGCCCATTTTCCATTCTTTCCTACCTCGCTTCTCGCTCTCGACCGCTTCGATAACGAAGCAAAGATTGCTCACATCCACGCGCCGCTGCTCATCGCAAACGGTTCAGCTGACCAGGTGATTGAAGCCTCTCAAGGACAAAGACTCTACTCCCTCGCGAACGAGCCCAAAGAATTTCATTCGCTTCAAGGTCGAGGCCACAATGACGCTTTTGGCGATTTTGTGCCGCTGAGCCTCGACTGGTTGGAACGAATCAGACCTCAAAACTGAGCCGCGCTCAATTCGGGGTAGGATTTTCGGCGTGATCGATCAAGACAACATCCATCGGGTCCTTCGCTGAAACGAGTTTGAGCCCGAGTTGTTCCTGGATCAGGGTGAGAAGGGAAGGGCCATTCGGCTCCAGCATTGCCGCCGCGGCCGATTTCAAGGTGATGTCGTAGATGCCGGCGATCCCGGTGCGGTCCACAACCGGCAGATCGATCCCGCGCAGCTCGCTCAGCTGCTGGGCAAATTCGGACATCGATACATTGGCGAAGACGAATCCCCCATCGACCACGCGCGGCAGAGACTCTTTGGGGTACGCCGGCGGAAGGGTGTCGGCCTTGTTCTTTCCCAAACGCGGGCCACCCTTTCCGACAACGAGCTCGTAGACGGCCGTAGTCTTCTGCTCGTGATGAAGCTGGACTTTGAAGCGCGTGGCAAGCAGGTTCTGCAGCATCAGCCTGACGGCGTTGGCGGTTGCTTGGCCCTCGGCTCGCGCCCGAACGTCGAATCGTTTCCCGTTCAGTCGATCCGGGCCGTTGAGCTGGTAATGCTCGAGGTTGTAGGCCCACTCGATCATCTCGTTCAGATCGATGTTCTCCATCGTGAGTCCATCCGCGGTGCACTCGATCCGCGATCGTTGACTGCCTTCACCGCCTGAGGCCTGGATTGCTGCCGGACGGATGGAAGCCACTTCAAAGGCCGGCGATTGGGACTGGGCCTGCACTGAGGCGATCGCTCCAACAGCGATCGCCAAACCGAAGCAAGAGCGCGAGAGAAATCTCATGGCGGAAATCTTAGCGGATGAGGTGTAGCCATCAGGTGTCGCAGGCTCGCCGCTCTACACTGGAAACGAGCCATGCGCCCCACACCCAATGACGTCCTCATCGTCACCGATGTGCAAAACGACTTCTGCCCCGGCGGCGCGCTGGCCGTCGCGGATGGGGACGCCGTGATCGCTCCGGTGCTCCGCTGCATGCAATGCTTCCAGCACGTCATTCTCACGCAGGACTGGCATCCCCCAGGCCATTCTTCCTTCGCTTCGACGCATCCCGGCAAGAAGCCGTTCGAGACGGTCACGATGTCTTACGGGCCGCAGACGCTGTGGCCCGATCATTGCGTGCAGGGCGGCGCCGGCGCGGAGTTCCATCCACGGCTGGTGCTGCCTCAAGCCGAGCTTATCCTGCGCAAAGGCTTTCGCCGCGAGATCGACTCCTACTCCGCTTTCTATGAAAACGATCGCGCCACGCCCACCGGGCTTGCCAGCTATCTGCGCGAGCGCAATATGACGCGCGTCTTCCTGGCCGGGCTTGCCTACGATTACTGTGTCGGCTACTCAGCTCTCGACGCGCGGCGGCTCGGTTTTCCGGCGTTCATCGTTCGCGATGCTTGCCGTGCAATCGATTTGAACCACTCCGTGGCTGCCATCGAGGCCGAGTTTGCCGGCGCCGGTGTTGAGCTGATCCAGTCCTGCGAGATCGGTCGATGAGTCAGGCGTCCTCTCCATTGGCCGCGAAAAGCTAAGATGGATTGAACTGGATCCCATGTCGCGCAATTTCTACATTCTCGCGGGCACCTTTGGGTTGTTTGCTGTGATTTCGATGGGCATGGCGCTGGTGCCTTCGAGTTTTCAGCCCGGGCTGCCAGCCAACGGCAGCTTGTGGCGGACGATTGCGCTCATCATGCTGCTCGCAGGGCTTGCATCGGCGCTGGTTGGAGTGCTCAGCAACCTGTTTGAGCAGGTCGACCGGCGCAGCGAAGAAACCCGCCAGGCAGCGCGGCGCAAGCGGCGAGGCCGTGGCGAATAGAATAGAAAGCAGGGGACTCCTCCCCGGCACGGGATCACCGAAGCAATGTACGAAGTCACCGTAGAGGCGGATTTCTCCTCCGGCCATTACCTGCGCAACTACCACGGCAAGTGCGAGAATCCGCACGGGCATAACTACAAGGTGCGCGTCACGCTGGCCGGGGCCGCGCTCGATGACTCGGGCCTGCTGCTCGACTTCCGCATGCTGAAGCAGGTGATGCGGCCCGTGCTCGACCGGCTCGATCACCAGATGCTGAACGATCTGGAGCCCTTCACGACGCTCAATCCCTCGGCCGAAAATATCGCGAAGTATTTCTTCGACGAAACCAATCAGCAGCTGAAGGGAATGACCAGCGGTCGTGTGCGCGTGAAGGACTGCACCATCTGGGAGACCGACACCACGACGGCGACCTACTACGAATAGCCGTTTACTTCATCTGGCTCGACTTGGATTCGAGGTACCTGTCGAAGGGAATCTCGAAATAGAAGAGCTCGTTTCCGCTGGAATCGCGAATCTCGTGCAGATAGAGCTTGGCGCCCTTCAGGGGATTGCTGTCCAGGTCCGACACGTCGTAGAACAAGAACCCCGCATGGGTGGTGTGCGGTTCGACCACCAGCGCTCCGTATTCGAATTGATCGAAGTCCGCCTCGATCTCCTTGTTGCTTGCTTTGGGCTTCAAATGGATGGGCGGGATGGGGCCGGGCATGGGAACCTTGCCGCCCTCCCGTTCCTTGCGGGTCATCAGCCGCTCCACATCCTCAGGTTCGGCTGCCTGAATGCGTTCGCCGGTTGCGGTCTCGAAGAGGATGCGCGCATCGCGGAGCGAAATGGGCTTGTCACCGTTGTTCGTGACGACCAAACGAACGGGCATTACGCCGTGGCCCAGGTAATCCACGCGAAAGATGGCCTCTTTTTCCTTGGTGTCGTAGGGCTCGGCGGCGATGGCTACCTGCTCCTTGTCGTGCACTTCAACCGCGGCAAACGAAGTGGCGGGCTGGACGGCCGGCACTTTGTGGTCGGCAGCGATCGCCGGAAATGTGTGCCAAATCACGAGCAGCGGAAGCGCCCTGAGAATCGCCATCGTGGACGACTGTATCATCTGGTAGTTAGACCGCGCGCGAGGGAATTCCGTTACGCATGATTCTCTTTTTCTATAACATCGCGTTGCTTGCGGCTCTGGTTGCCGGCGTTCCCTGGTGGCTGTGGAGGATGGCCACGACGGAGAAGTATCGCGATGGCCTGAGGGAACGTCTCGGACGGGTCCCTGAACGGTTGCGAGACGCCGCGAGTGGAAGCCGGGTCATCTGGCTGCATGCGGTTTCGGTGGGCGAAGTGCTCGCGGTCAGCCGGCTGGTTTCGGAACTCGATCAGGCGTTCGCGGGCTACACGCTTCTGATTTCGACGACGACCCGTACCGGCCAGAACCTGGCTCGCGAGCGGTTCGGCGCGGCGCGGGTTTTCTATTGTCCTCTCGATTTGCCTTGGGCGGTTCGCGCCTATCTCAACGCTCTTCGGCCGCGGTTGCTCATCCTGGCCGAGACGGAGTTCTGGCCCAACCTGCTGACCGGCTGTTTTCGCCGCGGAATTCCGGTGGCCGTGGTAAATGCCCGCATCTCAGATCGTTCGTGGCCGCGCTACCAGGCGCTGAAGAGCTTGTGGATGCCGATTCTCGCGAAGATCAGCCGGGTGCTGGCGCAGACTGATCTCGACGCCCATCGGCTCCAGGCGATCGGGTGCCTGCCGGAGCGCGTGTCGGTCAGCGGTAATTTGAAATTCGATGTGCGGGCTGCGCAGGAGTCCGCGGCGGTTCGCATCCTGAAGGCCTCGGCAGCCGGTCTGCGTTTTCTGGTTGTGGGAAGCACCCTCGACGGAGAAGAAGCCGCGCTGCTGGCCGCGTGGCCGCGCTTGCTCGAAGCGGATCCTCAATTGGCGATGGTTCTCGCGCCGCGGCATCCGGAACGATTTGGAGCGGTCGCCGAGATGCTCCAAAAGTCCGGTAACTTGTTCACCCGGCGCTCTGGCTGGGAAGGAAAGCGCGAGATTCTGCCGCTCCGCGCTGGCGAGATCGTCCTGCTCGACACCATCGGCGAACTCGCATCGGTCTACTCGCTGGCTTCGGTTGCCATGATCGGCGGAAGCCTGGTTCCTTCCGGCGGCCACAATCCGCTGGAGCCGGCGCAATTTGGCGTGGCGATCGTGATGGGTCCGCACTATACCAACTTCCGGGCCATCGTCGATGACCTCCGCGTGCACGAAGCCATCCGCATCGTGACAAAGGACGACCTCGCTTCGTCTCTGATCAATCTGCTGACGGAGCGAGCCCTGGCAGGGGCTATGGGCGAACGGGCCAGACAGGTTTTCGATCACCAGGCGGGTGCGACGGCACGAACCGTACAGGCCCTTCAAGAATTGCTGGCCGGCGAGGCACAGCCCGCATGAGGCGGCCCTGGCTCGCCCCACTCGTGCCGCTTTACGCAGCGGGCGCGGCACTGAGGGGGTGGCGGCGTGGTCCGGCACAGCGGCTCAGGTGGCCGGTTATCAGCATCGGCAATCTCTCGGTCGGGGGATCGGGCAAGACGCCGCTCACCATCGCTCTGGCGCGCCTGCTCAGCGTCCGAGGATTCCATGTCGATGTGCTTTCGCGCGGTTATGGCCGGCGGTCCAGTGTTCCACTTCGCGTGGATCCCGGCGGCTCCGCGGAGAACTTCGGCGACGAGCCGCTGCTGATCGCGAAATCAGCAGGCGTGCCGGTGTACGTGGCCGCAGAGCGATTCCTGGCCGGCAGATTGGCCGAATCTGACCGCCCGGACATCGCGGAGCGAGCCGTTCACATTCTTGACGACGGATACCAGCACCGCCAACTGCATCGCGACGTCGACATCCTCGTGCTCGATCGCGAGGATCTACGTGACAGCCTGCTGCCGGCCGGCAACTTGCGGGAAGGATTGCGTGCCGCGTTGCGGGCAGACGTCATGGTGATTCGATCCGACGAACCCAACCTCGAAGCCGATCTCCGCGCTCGCGGCTTGCAGTGTCCGATTTGGCGCCTGCATCGCCGCATGGATGTGCCCCCGGTTTCCGGTCCGGTCATGGCCTTCTGCGGAATTGCGCGGCCCGCGCAGTTCTTCGCGGGCCTTGATGGCGCAGGGGTCCAGATCGCTGTGCGCAAAAGCTTTCCCGATCACTACGACTACACGGAGCACGTGATCGAGTGGCTGGTCGAAAAGGCACGTTCAAGCAAAGCCGCTGCTTTTCTGACCACGGAAAAGGATCTTGCCCGGTTTGGCGATCTGGTCCGCAGTTTTCCGGCAGATCTTCCGCTGCTGACCGCGGGTCTCACCGTTCAAATCGATCACGAATCTATGGCGATTGAGTGGCTTCTGGCGCGTCTTGAATCGAGCGGTTCGCAGCGGCCCGTGTGAGAAAATGAACCTTTGCACACGCAATCCAAGTTTCGTTTGCTCGTGGTCCGACTGGGAGCCATGGGGGACATCCTGCACGCGCTTCCGGCTGTGACCGCGCTGCGCCAGACGCATCCTTCGTGGCAGATCGACTGGGTGGTGGAGCCGAGGTGGAGTGCGCTTCTCAGCGCGGAAGGCAGTGTCACGCGCGATTCGGTGCTCCAGCCCGTGGTGGACCGGCTGTATCTGGTTCCCATGAAGGCCTGGGGGCGCAAGCCGCTCGATCGAAGTACGCGGAGTCAAATCCGCACGCTGCGGTCAGAGTTGGGCGAAGTTCGCTACGATGCCGTGCTCGATTTTCAGGGGGCAGTGCGCTCCGCGTGGATCGCGCGGATGGCTCATTCGAAGCGCGTGATCGGCGAAGCGCGCCCGCGCGAACGGCTTGCAAGCCTGCTGTTTCATGAGCGCGTCTCGACGCAGGGTTCGCATGTCATCGAGCAGGACGTGGAGCTTGCCGCTGTCGTCGCCGGGGATGAATTGCAACCTGTACAGCCCTGGCTGCCCATGGATCCTGCTGCGGAAGCGGCTGCCGATCGCCTGCTTGGCCCGTGTCAGAATCGCGCCATGATCCTCGTCAACCCTGGAGCCGGATGGGGAGCCAAGCGCTGGCCCGTCGAGCGCTATGCCGCGGTTGCTGTCGAATTGATCAAGCGAGGCTGGTGCGTGGTCGTGAATGCCGGTCCCGGAGAAGAGTCTCTGGCTCAAGTCATCGCAGAAGAGACGGGCGGCAAGGCGATTCTGCTCGGCGGCGAACTCAGCCAGTTGATTGCGATCACGCGCCGCATCTCGCTGACGATCGCGGGCGACACGGGCCCCTTGCATCTCGCCTGCGCTCTTGGCAGGCCGGTTGTCGGTATCTACGGGCCAACCGCTCCGAGCCGCAACGGCCCGTTTGGAACCCATTTCAAAGTGCTGCGGAATCCCGATAGCCGCCGCGACCACACTCGCCGCGAAGCTCCCGAGGCGGGCCTGCTCACCATCGAGCCCGCCGATGTTCTTGAGGCGGCGGACGAATTGCTGGCCGGGGAGAGATCGCGATGACGAGCGACATCGAACGCGAGCCGGACTGGATCGCCCGCTGGCAGCGGATCGCGCGCCGCATCCGCGTGCCGCTCGGTTTTTGCGCAGCGGCTGTATACCTGATCGAACTCTGGCGCCATGCGCCGAATCTTCGCGCCGTCGCCTGGAGCCTCGCGCTGGTGGTGCCTGGTCTCTGGCTGCGGGGCTACGCAGCCGGCTACGTGAAGAAGAACAGGGAACTGACGCAGTCGGGGCCCTACGCCTGGACGCGCAATCCGCTCTATCTCGGCTCGATCTTCATTGCCGCGGGATTTGCCGTGGCGCTGCTCAGCTGGGCCTTTGCGATGCTGCTGGCGATCTTCTTCCTGGTTATCTATGTGCCGGTGATCGCCTCGGAAGAGCGTTTCCTGCGCAATACGTTTCCTGACTTCGATCAATATTGTCAACGAGTTCCGCGCATGATTCCACGACCGTGGCGCACCCAAACCTCGGTAAGCCCAGGCGGCTTCTCGCTGAGGCTCTATCTCAAGCATCGCGAGTACAATGCAACCATAGGGGCGGCACTACTCTACCTGAGCCTGCTTTTTGCGAGGCCGGTTTTGAGCGCGCTCGTGCACGGTCCACGATGAGGCGGCGTCCCCGGCACTTTCGCAACTCGGCGCAACCGGTGAGCGATCGCCGGAAGCCACGATTCCAAAGGAGCCACCCCGCACGGTGAAGACGGACAGGACGTTGAAGACGATCGTTTGCACGCTCGCCCTGGCCGCCATGGCATACGGGCAGCAACTGCCTCCGCTCGCTCCGCCACGACCTGGATTCACGTTTCCGCAAAAGCAAACGCTTACCTATTCCGTCGACTGGCGGGTGTTCTCGGCCGGGACCGCTGTGCTGCACTTCGAGGCGGCAGGCGACAAGGAACACATTGCTGCCACGGCCGACACCGCCGGCGCCATTAACCTTCTCTTCCACGTCAGCGATCGGTTTCAGTCCACGATCGACCGCACCAAGGGCTGCACCGACGAATTTGACAAGCAGACCATCGAAGGCCGCCGCCAGGTGAATGCCACGCTCAAGATGGATTACACGCAGAACAAGTCGGTTCTCGATGAAAAGAATGTGGTGAAGAACGTCAGCAAACACGTCGAGTCGGCCGTTCCCGGCTGCATGACTGATCTGCTCACAGGCGTCTACTACGTCGCTTCGCAGCCGCTCGAGGTTGGACACAACTTCGTGATTCCCCTGGTCGACGCGATGCACAACGTGCCGGTCACCATCAAGGTGGAGGGGCGCGAAGAGGTCAAGACCCCGCTGGGAACATTCAAGACGATCCGCGTTCAGCCCACGGCCGCGGCCGGTGTAGTGAAGAATCGTGGCAACATCTGGATCTGGTATACCGACGACGACCGTCATCTGCCGGTGCAGATGCGCGCCCGGCTTTTCTGGGGAACGATCACCTTCCGGCTCACCGGCAACGAGAACAAGTAGCTACCGGTGCATTCAGTGCGGCGGAGCCGCGTGCGCCCCACCGCAGGTGGCTACTGCATCCGGTAGCGCTCGCGCATCAGTCGCTGCAGCCGCGGCCAATAGATCAGGTCAAAAGCCAGTTCCTTGTCTGGAAACATGGCCAGGGCCGCCTTGCGTGTGTCGGCCACCATCTCAGAAGCTTCGTCGACCGTAAGGGAGGAGTCCTGCGCGATAACCTCCATGACCATGTTCACGACCATCTGGAGGCGGCGAATCTTGCGGGTTTCTTCCGCAAGCTCTTCGGGCGATTGAATGGCCGGGTGGCGGGGTGAGGTAAGGGGAGCGGATGGATTGGCGTGGCGCTCCCACGAGCGATCCGATGAACCCATGTGGCGGTTTCTCCTGGGGACGGCGGAATGTCGAGCTTTGGGGCATCGTAGCATTGCCGCGGGTCTACCCACGTGTTTTGGATGCTTCTGCTGCGGGTTGTGTACAGAATTCGTAAAATGGTAGGAGATGGCTTTCACGGAACAATACGATGTCGCAGTGGTAGGCGCAGGGCATGCCGGTTGCGAGGCCGCCATGGCCGCTGCGCGCATGGGCCTCAAGACCGCGCTGATCACCATGAACCTTGACCTGATTGCGCAGATGAGCTGCAATCCGGCGGTAGGCGGTGTTGCGAAGGGCCACCTGGTTCGCGAAGTCGATGCCCTGGGCGGCATTATGGGCGAGGTCGCCGATGCCGTCGGGATCCAGTTCCGGCTGCTCAACACCTCCCGGGGCCCTGCCGTCTGGAGCCCGCGCGCCCAATGCGACAAGCAGCTCTATCGCGTCAAGATGCGCGAGGTGCTCGAGAGCCAGCCCGGCCTGCACATCCGCCAGGCTGAAGTCGTCAATCTGGTGATTGAAGAACTTGGTTCAGGGCTCAGCGATCAGGAAGGCGAGGGACCAGCGACTGGGGACCGAGGGACTGCGGACGCAGGGACTGAGGGGGGCGCGGAACTTCCTCGTCCTGTGCGTCCATTCCGTCGAGTCCTCGGGCTCAAACTGCGGGACGGCCGCAATCTGCTGGCGGGAGCCACCATCATCACCACGGGCACGTTCCTTAACGGACTCATTCACTGCGGAGAGGAGCGCTATCCCGCCGGCCGCAGTGGCGAACCGGCGTCGGTTTTGCTCGGTGAGGCCCTCCGTGCTCTTGGCCTGCGCACATGCCGGCTCAAGACCGGCACTCCACCGCGCCTTGATGGGCGGACCATTCGCTGGGACGCGTTTGAAGAGCAGCCCGGCGACGCCGATCCCACGCCATTCAGTTTCCGGACGAAAAAGATCGTGCAGCCGCAGGTGAGTTGCCATATCGCTTTCACCACGCCGGAAACGTTGCGCCTGATCCGCGAAAATGTGCATCGTTCGGCGATGTACTCGGGACAGATCTCCGGCGTTGGGCCGCGCTACTGCCCTTCGATCGAAGACAAGGTTGTGAAGTTTCCCGACAAGACGCAGCACCAGTTCTTTCTGGAGCCCGAAGGACTCAACACGCACGAGGTCTACATCAACGGCATGTCGACCTCGCTGCCGATGGAAGTGCAATGGCAGATCGTGCACTCGATCCCCGGCCTCGACCAGGCCGAGATGCTGCGGCCCGGCTATGCGATCGAATACGACTCTGTCGATGCCACGGAGCTCGATCGCACTTTGCGCGTCAAGTGCATGGAAGGCCTGTACCTGGCCGGCCAGATCAACGGAACAAGCGGCTATGAAGAAGCCGCCTGTCAGGGCATCATGGCCGGCATTAATGCGGCGTTGTGGCTGAAGGGCGAGCGGCCGTTCACGATGGATCGCACCGAAGGCTACACGGGCATCCTGGTCGACGATTTGATTTCCAAGGGCACCAACGAGCCGTACCGCATGTTCACGTCGCGCGCGGAGTTTCGCCTGCACCTGCGAATCGACAACGCCGATCGACGGCTCACGCCGCACGGCCGGCGCCTCGGCCTCATCCACGACGAGGCCTGGGCCGAGTACCAGCAGAAGCAGGCGCGCATGGCAGCACTGGAACGGTATTTCGCCGCCGGCAAGGTCGATCCTGAGAAGCTGGAGCGCGCCGGTCTTGGCGACCTCACCGCTACCGCTGGACAGAACTGGGCGCAGTTGATGAAGCGGCCTGAAGTTTCGATCGAGCCGATCATCCGCGCGCTGCGCGACGAACTGGCGGCCGATCCCCTGCTTGCCGAATTTGTGTTGCGCCATGAGGACGACCCCGTGGCGCGGGCGATGATGCGCAACGAAGCGAGGGCGGTTGAAACAGAGATCAAGTTTGCGGGTTATCTGGAGCAGCAGAAGAAGTCGATTGAGAAGCTCAAGGCGGCTGAATCGGTGGCGATCCCCGACTGGCTCGAATACGGCGCCATCAGCGGCCTCTCGCGGGAGATGCGCGAGAAGCTGGAACGGGTACGGCCACTCACCATCGGCCAGGCAAGCCGCATTCCGGGCGTGACGCCGGCTGCGCTGAGCCTCGTGCACGTCTCCATACGCCTGCAAGGCCAGAAGCGATCCAGCGCTTCGGTGGCCTGAGACGCGCAGGGCCGTTTAGTTTTGATCTTTCTCTTTTTCGCTTTTGGAAAAAATCGGGATGTGGAACGGCATTTCCGAAGCCGACTGCTTCTTGTGCTTGCCGGGGGTATCCTCGCGCAGCGAGGTGCGTTGCGAGTTGATGCACCGCCAATTGCCGTGCGTGCGCTCAAAGACGTGCGTAAACACGCCCTTCTCATCTACGGAACCCGACGATGCCTTGTGATGCAGCACATAGGTTCCGTTGGCCACGGCTGTATCGCCCAGTAACCGGATCGTCACGACTCGCTGATCCAGGTGCAGCGTCTTGTCGTCCGTCGAAATCAAGTCGGCCACCTGTTGATTTCGAGTTGTGACATTCCCTTCGGCGGAGACATCGACCAACAACGGAGAGAGCACCAACTCCAGGCCGTACTGGTCGCGCGCGTTGATGGCGGTGGACCAGGCATCTTCAATCTTCTGGAAATCTGCCACGGCGGCTGAATCGACCGAAGTCACTACCGGTGTGGCCGGGGTGGGGTTCGCGGCGAGCGTGTTTTGCGCAATCGCGAATGTGGGGAGGAGAAGTGCAAGACAGCAAGCGGCAATACGAATCATCGGAAAGACAAGACTCCCTCTCTCGATCATATCTCTTTGACTGGGGAGCGCGAAGTTCTGGTAGGCCTCAGGCGGCAATCCCTTGTTATGCAAGGGTCTGCAGGAGGTCGGGCCGGTGCAGGGTGGTCACCGAATCCTCAATGGAAATCCATCCATCCTTGCGGAACTGGCCGAGGGTGCGGGTCACCGTCTCGCGGGTGGTGCAGGCCATTGATGCCATCTCCTCGTGGGTGAGCAGCAGTGGAAACCGGAATCCACTCTCCCCGACGCGCTCGCCGATCTGATGCGCCAGCTCCAGCAGCAGCCGACCCAGGCGGCCTGCAACCGTCTCCGCCAGCGAGATGCGGCAGGCGTCCTGCAGGGCAAACCGGTATTCCTGGCAGATGCACTGAACGGCCCGCATCTGGGCTTCCTTGTGGTTGTGCAGGAAGCTGACGAAGCGTTCCCGTTCCACTGGCCGAAGCTGGGCCGGGGTGAGAGACTGCGCTGAAACTTCATGCACCCCGTGCGAGAGGACCGCATACAGGCCGAGCATCGAACCGGGTCCCGCAACGCGCACGATCATCTGCCGGTCATTGGCTCGGCCGGCAGTCAACTTGAGGTAGCCTTCGCAGATCAGGTAAAGACACCGGGCCTCATCGCCCTGGTTGAAAAGCGATGCCTGCGCCGGCAAGGAGATCGTGGTGGTAGCGAGCTCAAGATCCGCCAGAACCGAGCTGCCTAAAGAGCAGAACCAGCCTGGTCTACGGTTTGAACACGAAGCACATCCGATTGGAGCCTGACGGACATTCTGTCTGTGCCGCCGATTCGAACCCTCCGGAACCGTTCCTTCGACCATGGTCTTACCCGTCCGCCGTCAAGATGTGAGCCCAACCATCCAGCAGCACTCCAAAACAGGAGCGTGCTTCTGAGGTGGAAGCACTCCAGCCTCCGGGAAAGAGACTCTCGCCTGATCAGAGTCTGCTGCAACGGGTATCGGCATGAATGTGATGGCCCTCACGCCTCTTCGAATCATGAACCCCAAAGCCACTGGCATCGGGACATGGGCTACTCCACCCCGAGCAGTCGCAGGACCGCTTTGCGCCGAAACTAAAGCGTTGTGAGCAGGACCTTGAAAAATCACCGGCAAGCAGGTCCTTAGCTTCCACCGATTCAATGAATTGAGGCTCAATGAGGTGGTCACCAAACGTGTGACGGATATCACCGTTGGCGGGATCGAAAGTGCGTACGATTTTGCGCATGAGGTGATGCTCCACACATAGACACCTCGAAATCAGAAAGACCATCACCTGGCAACTGTCGTTCTGTCCGCTTGATGCAAGGGACTGTCCGGGCCGGCCAATCCGATTTTGAAAGTGAAGCGGAGCCGCCTGGGTAGTATTCAATGCAGCCATGCCGGACCATCACGCGACGCACCAACTGCGCGAATCGAAGCAGGTTGGTGCTCTTCGCGTTCGGTGCGTGCATGTTTGCAGCAGTCGCAATTGCGTCGCCCGCCAAGAATGACAAACCGGCGGCCGCGCAAACGGCACAGCCCGCAGCGTGCGGTTTTGTTGGCGGAGAGGCATGCGCTACCTGCCATGAGGGGGTGGCGAAGAGATTCGCAGGCAATCCGCACAACAGAATTGCGGCGATGACGAGTCGGGCGCGGCTGGTCCGGCTTCTCGAACGTTCCATGGTGACGTAATCACCCTGGGTGTGCAGTATGAATTCTGACAACCGCGAGGCGGCGGGACGAAAAACAGCGTCCCTCCGCCCCATGAAATTCGCACTTTTACCGTTTCGCGCAGTACACGATTTTCTTCAGTTCGGCGCGTGGGAGGGGTCGTGCTTCGACCTCTTTCCAGGAGTCGGCCTTCCCCATGTACGAACCGGGGAAACTCTGAGGGGAATGAGTATGAACAAGGGGATTCGACGTTTCGTGACGCTGGCGGCATTGCTTTCGCTGTCCGGCGCTGTTGGTTTTGCTCAGGCTGGAGCAGACCTTTACAAATCCAAGTGCCAGATGTGCCACGGCGCAACTGGCATGGCCGATTCGGGCGCCGGCAAGGCCATGAAGGTGAAACCGGCCACCGATCCGGATGTGAAGAAGATGTCGGAGCAGCAGATGATCGATGCGGTGGCCAACGGGATGGGCAAGATGCAGGCCTACAAGGACAAGTTGACCGACGCGCAGATCAAGGACGCAGTCTCGTATTTTCGGACTTTCGTGAAGTAAGCAGGACCGGCGCAGTCTTCAAACCTGAATCGCTGCGCCGTCGCAATCAAAGCGGCGTTGGGCCGTTGCAGTGAAGATCCTGAGGACGCTGGTCAGCAGGGTCCGGAAGTGAAAAAACAATCATGGCGGAGACCTTCTTGAGAGGCGCCGCACATGAACATCTCAAGGAGATTCGCAATGAAGAACGCAATTCGCAATTTCGCGGTGCTGGCCTCTGCTGTTTGCCTGGCCGGCTCCATGAGCTTCGCGCAGTCCGCCGGCGAAGCCACTTACAAGGCCAAGTGCCAGATGTGCCATGGCGCCAACGGCGCAGCCGACACACCGACAGCCAAGATGATGAAGGTCTCGCCCGCCAGCTCGCCCGAGATGAAGAAGCTGAGCGAAGCCGACATGATCGCCTCCACCACAAACGGCAAAGGCAAAATGCCTGCATTCAAGGGCAAGCTGACCGATGAACAGATCAAGGACGTGGTCAGCACTTTCCGCTCGTTCAAATAGGTTGTACTTCGGCCCGCCTTCGCGGGCGGGCCATGCATTTTTGTTTTGGGGGCCAACGTGCCATTTCTCTTAAGATTTCGCGAAAACTGGGTAAGGCCGGCGCTGTTCTTCGGCAACAATCCCATCAGCCTCGCTGGCGGCGCCATTACCACTGCTGCCGGCATCACCATGATCGCTTACTGGATCGTGGAACTCGTCGGGCGGCCGAATGCCAATCCTTATCTCGGCATTATTTTCTTTCTCATTCTTCCCGCCATTTTCGTTCTGGGTCTCGCGCTCATTCCCGCAGGCATTTATCTCCGCCGGAAAAAGCTGCAAAAGGCCGGGCAGATTCCGAGGGAATTTCCCAAGGTCGACTTCAACGATCGCATGTTCCGCCACGGCGTCGACATCGTTCTCGTCGCATCGATCGTCAACCTCCTCCTGGTTTCGATTGCAAGCTACCGCGGCGCATCCTACATGGATTCGCCCCAGTTCTGCGGGCAGTCCTGCCACGTGATGCATCCGGAGTACACGGCGTACAAAATCTCGGCGCACTCGCATGTGGCCTGCGTCGACTGTCACATCGGCTCAGGCGTTTCCTCGTACTTTGCGGCCAAGGTGAACGGCACCAAGCAACTTCTCGAGGTTTCAGTCCATCGCTATCCCACGCCGATTGAATCGCCGGTGCAGAACCTGCGCCCGGCGCGCGAGATCTGCGAGGCCTGCCACACGCCGGCCAAGTTCGTGGGGGAGAAACTCTTCGTCAAATCGAACTTTGCGGATGACGAGCAGAATACCGAGACACAGACCGTCGTCGTGCTTCATCTCGGTGGAGAAGATTCGCTGTCGCACCTCAGCGGCATTCATGGCGTGCATCTGGGCCACATCGAGTATGTCGCCACCGACCCGACGCGCACCACGATTCCCTGGGTGCAGCGGCGCAATGCCGACGGCTCCGAGACGGTCTATGCTGCTTCATCGCTCAAGGGCAGCGCGCCGCCGCAGGGAGAGCGCCGCGTGATGGATTGCATCGACTGCCACAACCGCGCTTCGCACACCTTTGTGACCGCCGAGGAAGCGATCAACCGCGCCATGGCCGACGGCGCGATCAGCCCGACGCTGCCGTGGGTCCACAAAGAAGGCCTGCAGTTGCTCAAGGCCACCTATGCAAATGAGGATGATGCGCGCGCGAAGATTCCGGCCCAGCTCGAAGCGTTCTACCGCAGCCAGAATCCGGCAGTGCTGGCCGCCAAGGCAGACCTGGTGAAGACCGCGGGCGAGGAGCTGGTCACGCTCTACAGCCAGAACGTGTTTCCTGACATGAAAATGACGTGGGGAACCCACCCGAACCACATCGGCCACATGAGTTATCCAGGCTGCTTCCGCTGTCACGATAACGACCACACGGCGAAGGACGGAAAGACGATCACGCAGGATTGCGCGGCCTGCCACAACCTGCTGGCAGTTGACGAATCCAAACCCAAGGTACTCGCCGACCTCGGCATTCAGTAATTCGCATGGGGGGGCAGGTGGGTAGGGGCGGCCGGAGATCCGGTCGCCCATTTTTCTGTGGTGGGCTCATAACCCTGTGGTGGTCTTTACCGAGTCAACATGCCGCCGTGATAGGCTGGCCTTTCGCAAAAAAGGAGCCTTCCTCACGATGCCCAATGCTCATCCCGCGCAATTCAACCTGGTGGCAGCCGCGCACGCGACGATGATCGAGCACGGTTTTCAGCCCGACTTCCCCAAGGGAACGGATGAACAGGTCGCCGGCATTGAAGCGCATCCGCAGATGCCGGATGCGCCCGGCGCGCAGGACCTTCGCGCGCTGCTCTGGTCTTCGATCGACAACGACACGTCGAAAGACCTCGATCAGATTGAGTGGGCCGAAAAGCTGTCTGATGGCCGCATCCGCGTGCTGGTGGGTGTTGCCGACGTGGATGCGCGCGTTAGCAAGGGAACGGTCATCGACAAGCATGCGACCAGCGAAACGACGTCGGTCTACACCGGCGTCAAGGTCTTTCCCATGCTGCCTGCCGAGCTCTCCGAGGGCATCACTTCGCTGAACGAGAACCAGGATCGGGTTGCCGTCGTCATTGAATTTGCGGTGGATGCGACCGGTGCCGCATCGGACGGGAAAGCCTATCGCGCGCTGGTGCGCAACAAGGCCCAACTTGCCTATAACGGTGTGGGCGCCTGGCTTGAGAACAAGGGGCCGGCGCCGGCGAAGGTTGCGGCGAACGCTGACCTCGCCGCTCAGCTGAAGCTGCAGGATGAGGCTGCGCAGCGCATGGAAGGGAGCCGCTTCCAGCACGGGGCACTCGACCTGGAGACGATTGAAACGCGTCCGGTGATGCTTGCCGATCAAGTGGTTGAAATTGCCAGTCTTGAAAAGAATCGCGCAACGTCGCTGATCGAAGAGTTCATGGTGGCCGCGAATGGGGTCATCGCCAAAACGCTCGAAGATGCGGGCGTTGCCTCGATTCGCCGCATCGTGCGCACACCCAAGCGCTGGGATCGCATCGTCGAACTGGCGGACGGAATGGGGACAAAGCTGCCCGCCGAACCGGACTCAAAAGCGCTGAACGATTTCCTCCTTGTGCAGCGGAAGAAGGACCCGGACCACTTTCCCGACCTCTCGCTTTCGGTGGTGAAACTGATGGGACCGGGAGAATACGTGCTGGTGAGGCCGCACGAGGAGTCGCCGGGCCACTTCGGCCTTGCGGTGCAGGACTACACACATTCCACCGCCCCCAACCGGCGCTTCTCTGACGTCGTGACACAGCGGCTGATGAAAGCGTGGTGTGTTAAGGCGCCGCAACCTTACTCAGAGAGCGAGCTCGACGCCATCGCGCAGCGCTGCACATTGATGGAAGACAACGCCCGCAAGGTGGAGCGCGAAATGCGGAAGCGGATCGCAGCCGTCGTGCTGCGTCCGCGCATCGGCCAAAGCTTTGCGGCCATCGTTACCGGCGTGAACCAGTACGGGACGTTCGTGCGCACGCTGAATCCGCAGACCGAAGGAATGCTGGTGAACGTGGGCAAGCCCGGCTCAAGGCATATCGACGTTGGCGATCGCCTCACGGTGAAGCTTGTCTCCACCGATCCCGAGCGCGGCTTCATCGATTTCGCGGTTTAACCGCGGGTGTCCATTGCGGCTCGTCAGCGCGACGCTCAGGACGCCTCAGCATCGGAGCCGGGGCCTTCGACGCCTGTCAGGTCTTCGAGCTGCGCCGGCTCGGTCGCAGGAACCGCATTCGGCTGGGTGGCGCCGGGCTCGTCTATCCACAGGCACACGATCCACCACACCAGCACGCAGATGAACACCACGCCGTTTGCGTTAAAAATCTTTTCGCGCAGGTCCATCACCTTCTGATACTCGGCCATCGAGTGCGGAACCGTGTTCGTAGCGATTCGCTGCCAGATGGTTTGTACGGCAAGTTGCGAAACCGATGCGGTAGAAAGACCGATCATGATCTGCTGGGGATGGCTTCTCAAGCCGGCACCGAAGCGACGGCCAAAGAGAATCACGACGACTCCGAGCGCGACTGTCACGCTATCGACCAGGAGGCCCGCACGCTGGGCGAACAGCTGCATCACTTCGAGGCGACCTAGCAAGGTACTCAGGGAGATGGTCTTCCATGCCGGCCACTTGCCCCAGAACGCCACCACCGTGCCGCCGATCGCGAGCAGCACGATTGTGCCGGCAATCCATACGCGGCGCGATGCAGGGCCGAAGACGCGGCGCGCCACTTCCACCAGCACGAGGAAGCCAATGATTGCCGAGAGATCGGCCATGACGATGAAGGTTTCGCTCAGCGTGAGGCGGGGCAGGCGGTCAAACAGCAGGCGGCTTGCAAGCAGGCGCAGCGCGGTCAGCACGATTGCAGCGGTGAACCACGGGAAGCGGCGAATCCGCTCGCGGCCCATGAGCACGACCAGCAGGACAAGGTGCGCTGCGAACGTGAGGGTCCAGATCACTTCTACGGTGGTGAAATGAAAGTTGAAATGCATGAACTCCTTTGAATGGGCGAAAGGCCCGCTCCGATCGCCGCGGGCCGATGAGGCGCCCTGCTGTTGGACGCGCAAACGCCGCGGGAATGAAGGAGGGATGGTGCGCCCGGAGAGATTCGAACTCCCGACCTAATGCTCCGGAGGCATTCGCTCTATCCAGCTGAGCTACGGGCGCGCTTTATCAGGATACCGTATTGGGGGCTTCGGGTCTTCAACCACCTGCTGACCACCGATAGCTCGTCCCGAGCCCGGCCCGGGACCATTGACCACTGACCCCCTGATCACTGTTTAAGCGTTCACCTTCCGCATGTACTCCGCATCCTCGCGCAGTTCCGTCATCGGATCGCCGGCAAACTCCTCCTGCTCGATGAAGTACTGCTTCAGGCCGGTCGCTGCGGCCAGGATCGGTCTGTAATCCAGATGCCCATGTCCCAGCACCACCGACTTCTCGTCCCTGCCCGTCCCTTCCATGTCCTTCACGTGCATCAGCGGGAATCGCTCGGGCGACTTGCGCAGGTACTCCACCGGATCGTGCCCGGAAGCCTGCACCCATCCGCAATCCATTTCGAAGTACACCAGCTTGGGATCGGTCAGCCGCAACAGTTCGTCATATACCAGGGTGCCGTTCTCTACTGCGAATTCAGGCGTGTGGTTGTGCACACCAAAAATGATGCCCGCAGCCTTGATCTTCTCGCCGACGTGGTTGAACTCCTCGGCCACATACCGCCAGTCGTCGAGGCTGAGCCTCTCGCCTTTTGCATTCGGATCGCGATGCACGCCGCCCGCCGACGAACACACGATGTACTCGAGCCCCAGCGCGTGCGCGTAATCCAGGTTCTCGTCGAGCTTGGTGCGCAGCAGCGCCAGGGTGAGGTGGGTGCTGATGCAGCGCAGCCCGGCCTGTTCCATCGCACTCCGGAATTCCTTCGCAGGCTTGTTGTAGTAGCCGGCCGCCTCGACCACGCGATAGCCGAGGGAATGCAGTTGGCGCAGCGTTCCGTCAAAATCCTTCGGCAGCTGGTTGCGAACCGAGTAGAGCTGCAGCCCGATGGGCATGTGGGCCGGCGCAGCCTTGAGCCTATGTGCGCCTGCAAGCGCTGCCGCTGCTACCGTCCCGGAAGCTTTCAAAAAATCCCTGCGTGAGGAAGTCCGCATTCGATTCGATCTCCTGTTGTGTCGGGGTTCGTTCGCTTTCGCATTCCGCATTCCTGCGCATATTGAAACGAGTTTTCAACGCGAGCGCCATTCTCGCTCCCCACACGGCATTGTGTAAAGAACGCGCATGTGTGCGCCCGTTCCTTGACATATTCCGGCGCACCCTGCTCTGATCGATTCGAATTTCAAAACTACGATGACACACTCCACTTCAAATCGCGGCATATTTCCATCTTCTTTGGCAGTTCTCTCCATTCTCGTAATTCTCGTCACAGCCTCCGCAGCTTTTGCCGGCGGTGCACCCAGGCATCCCGACTTCGGGCCGAATGTCTTTATATTCGAACCTTCCATGCCATCGGCGCAGATTCAGGCGCAGATCGACAAGGTCTACGCTATCGAGCAGCACGCGGAGTTTGGCCCCGAGCGCTACGCCTTCCTGTTCCTGCCGGGCGAGTATCACGTCGACATTCCGGTCGGCTTCTATACCGAGGTGATCGGACTGGGCGCAACGCCTGATGCCGTCCACATCATCGGCAATGTGCACGCAGACGCCAGCCTGCCGCACAACAACGCCACCTGCACATTCTGGCGGGCGGTCGAGGGTTTCTCGGTCACGCCGACCGGCGGCACCATGCAGTGGGCGGTGTCGCAGGCCATCCCATTCCGACGCATGCACGTCGCTGGCAACCTCGTCCTGCACCAGCATCATGGATGGGCCAGCGGCGGCTGGATGTCCGATTCGGTCATTGATGGCAACGTCGACTCCGGCTCGCAGCAGCAGTGGATCTCGCGCAACGTGGAATTGGGAAGCTGGACCGGCTCCAACTGGAACATGGTCTTCGTCGGGATCAATCATCCGCCTGCAGGCGACTGGCCCGATCCGCCCTACACCAAGGTCGACCGCACGCCCATCGTCCGCGAAAAGCCGTTCCTCGAAGTCGACGCCAAAGGGAACTGGTCTGTGCGCGTTCCGGCCCTCCGCAGCGACAGCCCCGGCATCACCTGGCACGATGGATCGACGCCCGGGAAGTCCATCCCGCTAAGCCGCTTCTACATCGCCCGGCCCGATGTCGACAGCGCAGCCACCATGAATGCGCAACTCGCCAAGGGCAAGCACCTGCTCTTGATGCCGGGCCATTACGACCTCACCGAGCCCATCCGCATCAACCGGCCCGACACCGTCGTGATGGGCCTTGGATTCGCGACGCTCAAGCCGACACACGGCACCGCGGCGATCACCACCGCCGACGTGGACGGCATCGACATCGCCGGGGTCCTCATTGACGCCGGCCCTGAAATCTCACCCGTTTTGGTTCAAGTCGGCCCCGATGGAAGCTCCGCGCATCACGCGAAGAATCCCATCTTCCTCCACGACGTGTTTTTCCGCGACGGCGGAGCGGCCGCGGGCAGCACCCACGTCAACCTGCTCGTCAACAGCAACGACACCATCATCGACCACACCTGGATCTGGCGCGCTGACCACGGCAACGGTGTTGGCTGGAAAACCAACCTGAGCGACAACGGCCTTGTCGTCAACGGAAACAACGTGACGGCCTACGGCCTCTTTGTCGAGCACCACCAGCAGTTCCAGGTGTTGTGGAATGGTAACGGCGGCCGCACTTACTTCTATCAATCCGAGATTCCCTACGATCCGCCCGATCAGCCCAGCTTCACTTCGTCGCCGGGTACCAACGGCTGGGCCTCCTACAAGGTGTCTGACAAGGTCACCTCGCATGAAGCCTGGGGCCTCGGCATCTATAGCGTTTTCCGGCATCCCAATGTCACGCTGACGCGCGCCATCGAGGTGCCTCGCCTGCCTGGCGTTCGCTTCCATCACATGATCACCGTAGCGCTCGACGACAAGGGCGAAATCTCGAATGTCATCGACGACAAGGGCGGCCCAACCACGCTGGCTCCGCACCGTGTCGACCCCAAGGTGACCGAATTTCCATAGACAGGCTCAATGCGGCGCCTCCGGCGCGCTTCGTTGCGTCGTGGGAGAATAGAACAGTATCTGCCATGACCAACGAAGCCGTCCCGGAAACTCAACCCACCTCCGAAAACACACCCGAATCTACGCCTGAGCCGGCAGAAGATTTTGCCGCGATTCTCTCGGAGTTTGAGCACACCCATGCGCACAAGCCCGAAGGCGGCACGAGGCAGTTGCAGGGCACGGTCGTCTCGCTCAATGCCGAGCAGGTGTTTCTCGATGTCGGATACAAGATGGAGGGCGTGCTGCCGCGCTCGGCTTTTCTCAACGACGCCGAGAACGTGAAGCCCGGCGACACGGTTCCCGTCTCCATCACAGGCCGCAATGAAGAGGGCTATTACCAGCTGTCGTTGTTTCGCGTTGCTCAGCCGCGCGACTGGTCCGCGCTCGAAGCTGCTTTTGCTGACAAGCTGGCGGTTGTCGGCACGGTCACCGCGGTCGTGAAGGGCGGTCTCAGCGTCGATGTCGGTGTGCGCGCCTTCATGCCCGCCAGCCGCAGTGGCACGCGCGATGCCGCGGAGCTCGAGAAACTTGTCGGCACTGAAATCAATTGCCGCATCACCAAGCTCGATGTCACGCAGGAAGATGTAGTCGTCGATCGCCGCGTGGTCCTGGAAGAGCAGGCGCGCGCGGCAGCGAAAGACCGCCTCGCCACGATGCAAGAAGGCGACACGGTGACGGGCACGGTGCGCAGCCTCATGAGCTATGGCGCCTTCGTCGATCTTGGCGGTATCGACGGCCTTCTGCATGTCAGCGATATGGCCTGGGGACATGTTCACAAGCCCGAAGACGTGCTGAGCGTGGGCCAGGAGCTCCAGGTTCGCATCCTCAAGATCGATCCTGAAACGAAAAAGATGTCGCTGGGCCTCAAGCAGCTCGAGGCCGAGCCATGGGAAACCGTCCCCGCGAAATATCAACTCGGCCAGCGCGTCACGGGCACGGTCACGCGGCTCACCGATTTCGGCGCGTTCGTCGAAATCGAGCCCGGAATCGAGGGCCTGATTCACATTTCCGAGATGGCCTGGGGCAAGAAAGTTCGCCATCCCAGCGATCTGCTCAAGCCCGGCGACCAGGTTGACGCAGTCATCCTCGGCATCAAGCAGGACGAACGGCGCATGTCTCTCGGCCTCAAGCAAACCCTGACGGATCCATGGACTGAAGTCCCGCGCAAGTTTCCAGTCGGCTCGCAGGTTGAAGGACCGGTGACGCGTCTGATGAAATTCGGCGCCTTTGTCCAGATCGCCGACGGCATCGAAGGCCTGGTTCACGTCAGCGAGATCAGCGCCGAGAAGAGGATCAATCATCCGCAGGACGTGCTGCGCGCGGGCGAAGTCGTCAAGGCGCAGGTGCTGGCCATCGACCAGGAGAAGCGTCAAATCAAGCTCAGCATGAAGCAGCTCGTCCCCACCAGCATCGATGAGTACATTACCGAGCACAAACCCGGCGATACGGTTTCAGGCCGGGTGGTCGAAGCCTCAGGCAATCACGCGACAGTAGAGCTTGGCGAAGGCATCCGCGCTACCTGCCATGTTGCGAGGAGTGCTGCGCCCTCGCAAGCCGCAGCGCTGCAGGGCAAGGCCGACTTGACCTCGCTCTCGTCCATGTTGCAGGCCCGCTGGAAAGGCAATGCACCCGCCGCCGCGTCCGCACCCGAGCCGCTGGCCGCAGGGCAGATTCGCAGCTTCCGGATCACTCGCCTCGATGCAGAAGCAAAGAAAATCGAAGTCGAAGTCGCGTAACTCGGCGCCATGTCCCTATTGCAAGGGGATCCGGTGCACGACCTGATCGGCGGTGAGCACGATCAACGTCTTGTTCTGCTTGCTATGCAGGTGTGATGGATGACGGCAGATGATGGATCAGAGATAGGTCTCGTCCACGTAGCACCACTTCCACGTCTCGCCGTGCTCGGCTGACTGAATCAGCGGGTGCTCTGTCTCATGAAAATGCGCGCGCGCATGCCGTCCCGGCGACGAATCGCAGCAGCCCACGTGCCCGCATTCCAGACACATGCGCAGATGCACCCACTTGCTCCCGGTCTTCAGGCACTCTTCACATCCTTTGGTGCGCGGCTTCACTTTTTTCAGATGTTCGGCAACATGTGTGCACGTGGCCATGCAGAACCTCCATCGGGACCCTGCGTTCCGCTTCTGTTCTTACACAACCCGGTATTGCGCGGCAAGCGCGCGAAATTCGTTCACCTGCGCGTCAATCCACGCGGCGTCGCGCTTCAACTCGCCGGCCATCAGCTTCGCCACCGGCTCCGCCATCGCGATTGCCGCTTTTGCATTCAGAAAAAGCGCGCGTGTCCGCCGCGCCAGCACGTCTTCGACGGACCGCGCCATTTCGTTGCGCACAGCCCAAACCACCTCGGCGCCGATATACGGCAGGTCCGGGTGCAACTGCGCTGCGAGTGCCGCCGAGCTGCCTGCCATGTCGCGAATCGCGTTCGCATCTGCGCCGTAGACGTCCAGGTGCCCGAATTCGCCGGCGTTCTGCGCATAGCCATGAATCCTCAGGCTGCGTGTCGGGCAGGGTTCGTCGCGCAACTTGCCCAGCGTAATCGCATGGTCCACGCAGTCCTCGGCCATGTGACGATAGGTTGTCCACTTACCGCCAGTGATCGTCAACAGCCCCGACGTGTCGACGTGGATCACGTGATCGCGCGAGAGCGTCGACGTCTTGCCTTCGCCCTTCACCAAAGGCCGAAGTCCCACATACACTGCCAGCACATCTGCCCGGGTCGGCGGCCGCGTCAGATACCGTCCGGCGGTTTCGAGAATGAACTCAATCTCCTCGTCGAGCGGCTTCGGTTCCAGGCTCGGCGCATCGAGTGGCGTATCGGTGGTGCCGGCCACCGCATGCTCGTGCCACGGAATCACGAACAGTACCCGTCCATCGCTGGTCCGCGGCACCATCAGCGCGGTATCGCCTTTCAAAAAAGAGCGATCGAAGACCAAGTGAATGCCCTGGCTCGTCACAACCAATGGATCCGCGCTTGCATCCGCCATGTGCCGCACTGAATCCGTGAACACCCCTGTCGCATTCACCACGATGCGAGCGGACAGTGCGATCTCGTCCCCACTCTCCTCATCGCGCACGCGCATGCCGTTCACGTAGCCGTCATCGTCTTTGTGCAGCGAAATTACCGGGCAGTAATTTACGATCGTTGCGCCATGATCGGCCGCCGTCATGGCAAGATGAATGAGCAGGCGTGCGTCGTCGAATTGCCCGTCGTAGTAGACGACTCCGCCCACCAAGCCCTCCGGCTCGAGTGCCGGCAGCCGCTCCAGCGTCTCCTCTTTCGAGAGCAGCTTCGACGCGCCGAATCCATATTTGCCGGCGAGCATGTCATACAGCTTCAACCCAATCCCGTAAAACGGCGCCTCCCACCATGAATAGTTGGGCACCAGGAACGCAAGATCGTGCACCAGGTGGGGCGCATTTTGCCGCAGCAATCCGCGCTCCTTCAATGCGGACATCACCAGCGAGATGTTGCCTTGCTCGAGATAGCGCACGCCGCCGTGCACCAGCTTGGTCGAACGGCTGCTGGTTCCTTTGCCGAAATCGTGCGCCTCGCACAGCACCACATCGAGACCGCGCGCCGCCGCGTCGACGGCCACGCCCATGCCGGTCGCGCCTCCGCCAACCACGGCGATATCCCACGGATCGCGCCGTTCGCGCAGCCGGCGCAGCATCTCTTCGCGGCGCATCTACTCGCTCCAACTCTTTGAGCGATCCACGGCTCGCCGCCACCGTCCGCGAATCTCGTCACGCTTGGCCGGATCCATGTGGGGCTCGAAGCGCACATCGCCCTGCCTCTTCGCGCGTAGCGCCTCCGGATTCGGCCAGAATCCCGTTGCCAGGCCCGCAAGATAGGCCGCTCCCAGCGCCGTCGTTTCCGTGACCTGCGGCCGCACCACCGGAACGCCCAGCACATCGGCCTGGAACTGCATCATCAGGTTGTTGACCGCCGCCCCGCCATCCACGCGCAACGCGCCCAGCGGGGTTCCCGTGTCGTGATGCACCGCTTCGAGCACGTCGGCAACCTGCAGAGCAATGCTTTCCAATGCCGCCCGTGCAATGTGCCCGGGATGCGTGTCGCGGCGCAATCCGATCAGCAGGCCGCCCGCATGTGGATCCCAGTGCGGCGCGCCGAGTCCCACGAACGCCGGAACAAACACGACGCCGCCGCTGTCGGTCACGCTTGTTGCCAGCGCTTCCACATCGGCTGAAGAGCCAATCACCTTCAGGTTGTCGCGCAGCCACTGCACCACCGCGCCACCGATGAAGATGCTTCCCTCGAGGGCGTACTCCAGGCGCGGCTGCGCGCTGGCCGCGATGGTGGTGATGAGGCGGTTCTTCGATCGGACAAACTGGGTGCCGATGTTCTGGAGCAGGAAACAGCCCGTGCCGTACGTGTTTTTGGCTTCCCCGGGACTCCAGCACAACTGGCCGAACAGCGCGGCCTGCTGATCGCCCGCGATGCCGGCAATCGCGATGCCGCCGAGGCCGAGCGTCGTGGTCACCTCACCCACCTTCTGGCTCGACCAAACTACCTCCGGCATCAGACTTGCGGGCACGTCAAACAGCCGCAGCAACTCCGCGTCCCATTCGCCTTTCAGCACGTTGTAAAGCAGCGTGCGCGACGCATTGGTCACGTCGGTTGCGTGGTGCTTGCCGCTGGTCAGATTCCAGATGAGCCATGTGTCGACCGTGCCAAATGCCAGTTCGCCCTTGTCCGCGCGCATTCTTGCATCCGGCACGCTGTCCAGGATCCACTTAATCTTGGTCGCCGAAAAGTACGGATCGATGACGAGGCCGGTGTGGCTGCTGATCGTCTCGCCCGCGCCGTCGGCCTCGAGCTTGGCGCACAATCCCGCCGTGCGCCGATCCTGCCACACAATCGCGGGATAGATTGGCTTGCCTGTCGCCCGATCCCACACAATCACCGTCTCGCGCTGATTGGTGATGCCGATCGCCGCCACGTCGCGCGGTCGCGCGCCGGCTTTGCCCAGCGCTTCCACTGCGCAGCTCATCTGTGTGGTGAGGATTTCCATTGGGTCGTGTTCCACCCAGCCGGCCTGCGGGTAGAACTGCTTGAACTCATGCTGCGCCACTGCGGCAATCTCGCCCGACTCGTCAAAAAGGATGGCGCGCGAACTTGTCGTTCCCTGGTCAAGCGCGAGGATATAAGCCATGCGTGCTGTCTTCCTTCGGCCACCAGTCAATCACGCGCGACGGGACTGTCGCAAGAAGAAGCGGGTGCCCCGTCCTGACTTGTCAGGGCCGGATCTTGAGTGATACGGAGTCTGAATCAGATGAAGATCGGCCAGGGTGCAGAGAAGGCAAGCCTTGAAGGGGCACGACTTCAGTCGTGCCGGAGTTGTCCTGTGGAGAATTGGAGGCTTTAGCCTCTGAGGGACGGTTTCAATTTGTCAATCGCTGTCGCATCACTACCTCGACTTATTCCGTCACGTACAGATCCACGTACTCATCCACCCGCATCGCTTCCAGCCGCTCGCGGTCGAGCGACGCTTCGAGGATCCGCTGCTGCCGTTGGGCGTCGAATCGCCGCGCCAGGTTCCGCTTGAACTTCTCGATCAGCAGCGGCATGCCTTCCTTGCGCCGCCGCTTGTGCCCAATGGGATACTCGACTGTTTCCTCCATTACCGCGCCGTCGTTCAGTTCCACGCGCAACGAGTTGGCAATCGATCGCTTTTCGGGGTCGTGATAATCGCGGGTGAACTGCGGTTCCTCCACGCACTCCACTTTGGATCGCAGGGCGTCGATGCGCGGATCGCGCGCCACCGCATCCTCATAGTCGCCTGCCGTCAGCCGCCCAAACAGTAGCGGTATCGCAATCATGTATTGCACGCAGTGGTCGCGATCAGCCGGATTCGCCAGCGGCCCTTTCTTGTCGATGATGCGCAAGCACGCTTCGTGCGTGCGAATGGTGATGTGCCGAATGTCCTCGGCGCTCTTGCCCATCCCCGCCATCCGCTGCTGCAACGTCATCGCGGCTTCCACCGCGGTCTGCGCGTGAAACTCCGCCGGGTAGCTGATCTTGAACAGCACGTTCTCCATCACGTAGCTGCCGTAGGGCCGCTGAAACTTGAATTCCTGTCCGCGAAACGACGCGTCGTAGAATCCCCAGGTCGGGGTTGTCAAAACGGCCGGATAGCCCATCTCGCCGGCCTTTGCCATGAGCGCCAGCCGCACCGCACGGCTGGTCGCATCGCCCGCGGCCCAGCTCTTGCGCGATCCCGTAGTCGGGGCGTGGCGATACGTCCGCAAGCTCTGCCCATCCACCCACGCCAGGCTGATCGCGTTGATGGTTTGCTCGCGCGTCAGACCCAGCAGGCCGCATACTACGGCGGTCGAGGCCACCTTGACCAACACCACGTGGTCGAGTCCGACTTTGTTGAATGAGTTCTCGAGCGCGATGCATCCCTGGATTTCGTGCGCCTTGATCATCGCCGTCAAGATGTCGCGCACAGTCAGCGTCGAGCCGGTTCGGCAAAGCCAGTCCGCCGTGGCCAGGATTCCGCCCAAATTGTCCGAGGGATGCCCCCACTCTGCCGCGAGCCACGTGTCATTGAAGTCGAGCCAGCGAATCGTCGCGCCAATGTTGAATGCAGCCTGCACTGGGTCGAGCACGTAATTCGTGCCCGGCACGCGCGCGCCGTGGGGGACCACGGTCCCCACCGCGACTGGCCCCAGAAGCCTCGTGCATGCGGGATACTCGAGTGCTTCGAGACCGCACCCCAGCGTGTCGATCAGGCAATAGCGCGCGGTCTCGAATGCCAGATCGCTTTTGATCTCGTACCCAAGCGCGTAGTCGGCGATGTCGGTCAGAACCTTATCGGGCGCCGGGCGCTCATTGCTGATGTGCGATGACACTTGCTCTCCCCGCTAGCTCCGCCGTCCCAGCTCCACGAATTCCAGGTTCTCCGGACCTGTGTACACCGCCGATGGCCGGATGATCTTTCCATCCTGCCGCTGCTCGATGACGTGAGCGCACCAGCCCGCGGTTCGCGCCATCACAAATAACGGGGTAAACAGGTCCACAGGAATTCCCATCAGGTCGTACGCCACGGCGCTGTACCAGTCCAGGTTGGGGAACATTCGCTTCGCATCCTGCATGGTCGCCTCGATGCGTTCGGCCACAGAAAACAGCCGCATGTCGCCTGCACTCTTCCCCAGGCCGCGCGCCACTTCCTTGATGATGTCACTGCGCGGATCGCTGATGGTGTACACCGGGTGCCCGAAGCCGAGAATCACCTCGCGTGCCTCGATCCGGCGTCTTACATCGCTTTCCGCTGCGTCCGGCTTGTCGTACCGCCGCTGAATCTCCAAGGCTGCTTCGTTTGCGCCGCCGTGCTTCGGTCCTTTCAACGCGCCGATCGCCCCGGCGATGCAGGAGTAGAGATCCGACCCGGTTCCCGCAATTACCCGCGCCGTAAACGTCGACGCATTGAATTCGTGCTCCGCATACAGGATCAGGGAGGTCTGCATGGCCCGCGTCCACTCCACGCTGGGCGCCGTGCCGTGCAGCAGGTGCAGAAAGTGCGCGGCAATCGAATCTTCGAACCGTTCCACTTCAATCCGCCGGCCGTTTCTCGCGTAATGGTGCCAATACAGGAGCATCGACCCCAGGCTTGCCAGCAGCGTGTCCGCAATCTTGCGCGCGCCGCTCTCCTTGTGGCTCTCGCCCTCGGGCAGCACGCAGCCCAGCACGCTCACACCCGTGCGCAGCACGTCCATCGGGTACGTCGAAGGCGGCAGCAGCTCCAGCGCCTGCTTCACGGCTGCCGGCAGGCTGCGAAGCGGGCGCAGGCTCGTTTTGTAGGCCGTCAGTTCGGCCGCGGTGGGCAGCTTGCCGTGCACCAGCAGGTACGCGACTTCCTCAAACTCGCAGTGCGCGGCCAGGTCCTTGATGTCGTAGCCGCGGTAGTGCAGGTCGTTCCCGCTCTGGCCTACCGTACATAGCGCCGTATTGCCAGCCGGCGTACCCGACAGCGCGACCGATTTTTTAGGTTTGAAAGCAGAAGCTTCCGTCGAACTCATGCAATCACTCCAGCGAGCTTCAACCTACCGGATACGGCAGGGAAGTGGCAAGCCGGGGACGGGAAATCGCGACGGCGCTCGCCCGAACCTGTCTGCGGATTCTGCTCTCCTGGAGCTGGGGTCAGGACCAATGACGCGAACGCGGCAGAATCGCTGAGCGCGCCCTATTCCTTCCCCTTCGCGAACAGTTCGTCCAGCTTCTTTTCGTACGCCTCGTAGTCCAGGATCTTGTAAAGCTCCGACCGCGTCTGCATCAGGGGGATCACATGCTTCTGCGTGCCTTCCTTCCGGATCGCCTCGTACACCTGGAGCGCAGCCGCATTCATGGCTCGGTAGGCCGCGCAGCAATAGAGCACGATATCCACGCCCGCGCCGGCCAGTTCGTCGCGCGTCCACAGCGGAGTCTTCCCGAATTCCGTGATGTTCGCCAGCACGGGCACGCCGGCCGCCTTGCGAAACTCCGCATACTGCCCCAACTCCGTCACTGCCTCGGCAAAAATCATGTCGGCGCCAGCCGAGACATAGGTGCGAGCGCGTTCCAGCGCCGCTTCCAGTCCCTCGCCGGCCAGCGCATCGGTCCGCGCCATGATCACAAAGCTTTCATCTGTCCGTGCATCCACCGCCGCCTTGATGCGGTCGGCCATCTCATCGGCTGGAACCAGCTCCTTGCCCGGCCGATGTCCGCAGCGCTTCGCGCTCACCTGGTCTTCGATGTGCACGGCCGCCGCGCCCGCCTTGATCATCGACCGGATGGTGCGCGCAATGTTGAATGCGCCGCCCCATCCAGTATCGATATCCACCAGCAGCGGTAGCCCCGTCGCGTCGGTAATGCGCCGCACGTCAGTGAGCACATCATCCAGCGTGCTGATGCCCAGGTCGGGCACGCCCAGCGAGTTTGCCGCCACCCCGCCGCCCGAGAGGTACAGCGCACGAAACCCCGTCGCCTCGGCCATACGCGCCGTGTATGCATTGATCGCGCCCGCGACCTGGAGCGGTCTCTCCTCGCGCACAGCGGCGCGAAATTTCGCTCCCGCCGAATCGTTTCCCAATCTTTGCTGCATGCAATGCCTTGCGCCGCATCATAACAGCCGGCCGCCGTCACTTTCCCGGTCAGCCTTTCGCGATACAGGGGCCGGGTGCGACAATCGTCGCGTTGCACTGAGTCCACCCCCAGCCCGGGCTCTGCCCGAAGGAGCATCCATCATGAAGCAACTCCTCTTCTGCGCCGGCATCTTGTTTGCCGCAACGGCAACGCTTTCAGCCCAGCAAAAACCGCCCGCCAGCCCGCCCGAAACCGCAACGGCCACGATCGGCGGCCATAGCATCTCCATCAAGTACAACTCCCCTCGCGTAAAAGGGCGCGAAGGCAAGGTCTACGGAAGCGATGGCCTGATCGCGACGGCGCATGGCACGCAATACCCGATCTGGCGCGGCGGAGCCAACGCAGCCACCACCCTCGAAACCGACGCGGACCTCAAGATCGGCGATGTCAGCGTTCCGAAGGGCACCTATACCCTGTTCTACGACATCACCAATGCCGATCAGTGGGACCTGATCATCAGCAAGAAGACCGGCGAGTGGGGCCTGGCCTACGACAAGTCGGCTGATCTCGGCCACGTGAAGATGCACATGGGCAAGCCGGCCTCGATGGTGGAGAACCTGACCTACACCATCAAGGACCTCGGCGGCAACAAGGGCCGCATCACGCTTGCCTGGGAGAACAAGGAAGCATCGGTTCCGTTTTCGGTCCAATAACCCGGGTTACCAGCAGAGCGGCGGTTCTTAAACGAATCGCCGCTTCGCATTTACAATGGATGGATAGTTGGAATCGCACGGAGTCATTGTCTCTTGCCTCTCTATGAATATCGCTGCACCACGTGCGGCAATCGCTTCGAAAGAATCCAAAGCTTCTCTGCCGAGCCGGAAAAAGTCTGCCCCAAGTGCGGCAACGCCACGCTCGTGCGCCCGCTCACGGCGCCGCGATTCCAGTTCAAGGGCGCCGGCTGGTATGTGAACGACTACGCCCCGAAGAGTAGTGAATCCAGCTCCGAGTCCACTGAAGCAAAGCCGGCCGCAGAATCCAAGCCAGCCGAGTCGAAGCCTTCTGAATCGAAAACTGAAAGCTCAACGAGCACGCCGTCTTCGACTCCGGCTCCTGCAACTCCCTCCAGTTCTTCCTCGTCTGAGTCCGCCTCCTGAAGCGCGGTGATCTATAGGCTCCGGTTTCGGTCAGCCGCAGTTCCGCGCAACCGCTAAGATGATTCCTGGGCATGGCTCTGCTCGATCCCATTCCGTCTCCCGTGGCGAACGCCGATCTGGCTGCGCTCGAGTGGGAGCCGCTGCTCGCGCTCGTCGCGGGCTTTGCCGCGTCTCCCGTGGGTCGTCAGGCCATTGTCGATCTGCGCCCGTCCACGGATGAAGATTGGATTCACCGGCAGCATCAGCTCACCGGCGAGCTTCGCCTGCTGCTTGCCGAGCAGGTCTCTATTGCGCTTGGCGGCCTGTTCGATCCCACGCAGCTTGCGGCAAAGTCCCGGATTCCCGAAGCCGCGCTCGAAGCCGCCGAGCTGCAATCGATCGCCCGGCTTGCGCGGGACGTTGTTTCTTGGCAATCGCTGCTCCAATCGCCGCCGGCGCAACTCGTGGGCAAGATACCAGGGCTTTCCGCCATGACTTCTGCGCTTTCTGCCGGCCCGCAGCCGATGTCAGGCTCAGATCGCCCTGCATCTCTGGCTCGGCTCGCCGATGCCATCGAACGCACTATCCTCCCAGACGGAACCCTCTCAGACGATGCTTCTCCAGAGCTGCGCCGCATCCGCCGCGAGCAGGAACGCCAGCAGCGCGCCATTGAAGAGTCGCTCCGTTCCGCGCTGCGTAAGCTTTCCAGCGACGGTGCCACACAGGACGAGGTCATCACCATTCGAGGCGACAGGTTTGTCATTCCGGTTCGATCCGAGCTCAAGCGCCGCGTTTCGGGCGTGGTGCACGGCGCGAGTTCCTCGGGTCAAACGGTCTACGTGGAGCCTCTCGAAACCATCGAGCAGAACAACGAGCTCGTCCGGCTGCTCGAAGAGGAGCAAGCCGAGATTCACCGGATCTTTGTCGCGCTCACGCACCAGGTGAGTGCCTTTGCCGATGCTTTGGTCGAGGGCGCCCGCGTGCTCGCGCTCGTGGATAGCCTGCTGGCTCGCTCCCGCTTTGCGCGCGACTACGACTGCGTGGGGCCGGCCTTTGGACCCGATCGTCTGCGTATCGAGAACGCGCGCCATCCGCTGCTCGAGAAACACCTGCGCGCGGTGAAAGCTGCGAGCGGCGCTTCGGTGTGCGGCATTGTCCCACTCACGCTCGAGCTCACTGCCGAGACGCGCCAGCTCATCATCAGCGGACCGAACACCGGCGGCAAAACCGTTGCGCTCAAAACTACGGCGCTGCTGGCCATGATGGCGCAGGCCGGTCTTCCTGTGCCCGCTACCTCGGCCAGCTTCCCCGTGTTCACGGCATTTCTCGCCGACATCGGGGATGCGCAATCGATCGAGGCGGAGCTTTCCACGTTCTCGGCGCACATTCTCAACCTCGACCGCCTCGCGCGCCTCGCCAACGACCGCTCGCTCGTCCTGCTCGATGAACTCGGTTCGGCCACCGATCCTGAAGAAGGATCGGCCCTGGCGGTCGCTGTCGCCGTGTTCTTCCTCAACGCGCGTGCCTGGTCGCTGATCTCGACGCATCACACCTCGCTGAAGGTCTACGCGGCCAACACGCCCGGCGTGCTCAATGCGGCTGCCGGTGTGGACGAAGTCACGCTCGTTCCTAGTTACCGGCTGCGTCTCGGCGTTCCCGGAGCTTCCGCCGGCATTCAGACCGCGGAGCGGCTCGGCCTCAACCGCAGCATCATTACCGCTGCCCGCGAGCGGCTCGGTTCGCAGCAGGTCGATATCGCGCGCTTTCTCGACCGCCTGCACAACGAAGTCACCGCGCTCGAGGTCGAAAAGAAAGCGGCGCGAGAGCAGCAATACGCGCTCAACCAGGAGCGTGGCCGGTTGGCCCGAGAAGGCGACATCGAATTGCGAAACCGCATTCGCGACCTTGAAGGCAAGCTTGCCTCGCTGCTCAAGGACTTCGAGTTCCAGATGCGCGAGAACGTGCGCGCCATCGAGGATCGCGCCGCTCAGCAGAAACTCAGCAAAGAAGCCGAGCGCCGCATTGCCCGCCTGCGCCGCGAATTCCAGGAGAGCTTCAACCAGACGGTTGTGGCCCATCGCACCGGAGCGGACCAGGGCGACGCCAACGCCCAGCCGCACCTGCTGCGCCACGTCGCGCCCGGCGATCGCGTACTGCTCAAGTCGATGAACAAGATTGCCGTCGTACAACGCGAGGTGGAGAAAGATGTCTTTGAAGTCGCGCTCGGACCCATTAAGATGCGCGTCCGCCGCGATGAGCTCTCCGAGGCGTCATCTTTTGGATCAGGTTCCGGATCGGGAAAGGCCGATCCGCTTGCCGCAGCCCGCCGCCAGAAGGGAGTGCACGTTTCAGTTCTTAGCGACTCAACGGACGACATGCGTACGGAGATCAACCTGATCGGCCGCACAGTTGACGAGGCCACGGAAGAGTTGTCGAAGTATCTTGACCGTGCCTTCCTCGCCGGTCTGCCACGCGTCCGCGTCATTCACGGTCATGGCGCCGGTATACTCCGCCGCGGCGTCCGCGAATATTTGAAGGCTCATCCTCACGTCGCGACGATTGCAGAAGCGCCACAAAATGAAGGCGGCCAGGGCGCCACGCTGGTGGAACTGCGGCAATAAGCGCGGAATGATGATTCGGAGCCCGATTCAAAGCAGGCGCGATCCGTGCCAACTCGGCTAACAGAAAAGGCCCTCAGCCGAGGCCTTCTCGTTCACGTCGCTGACTTGCCGCCTCACTGCGGCCCGCACTCCACCGCCCTCGCGCCTTTCCCATCCAGTTCGAAGCATGCGCCGCCGTTGATATCCGTGCTGAATGTTCGCACCTTGGCCGACTGCAATTCTTCCAGCACTTCTTCGCGAGGATGTCCGTAGCGGTTGCGCAGCCCGCACGAGATCACCGCCCACTGGGGCTTCACCCGCGCCAGGAAATCCGGAGTGGTTGACGTGATACTGCCGTGATGGCCTACTTTCAGCAGCGTGCTTTGCAATCCTTGTTCGGCCAACATCGCCTGCTCGATCGGCTGTTCCGCGTCGCCCTCCAGCAGCACCGACGAGCCGCCATACGTCACATGCAGCACGAGCGAATCGTTGTTGGCCGGCTCATCTCCTGGCCGGTAGTCCTTGAGCGGCGCCAGTACCTGCACCTGCGTGCTACCGATTGCGAGTACATCGCTGGCGCGCAGGCTTTTCACGCGCGCACCCAACCGGGCCGCCTCATCGAGCAAAGCCTTGTAGGAGGGGACCGGCGGATTGTTCCCGACCCATAACTCATCGGGATGAAAATTGCGCAGCACCGCGGGCAGACCACCCATGTGGTCGGAGTGCGCGTGACTCAGCGCCACCACGTCGAGCTTGCGAATGCCGCGCGACCACAACGCCGGCGAGACCACCTCCTCGCCGATGTCGAAGTCCTGCGGCGTCTGGCGCGGCCCTCCGCCGAATCCACCGCCATCGACCAGCAGCGTTTTGCCGTCTGGCGTGATCAGCAGGATCGAGTCGCCCTGTCCTACATCGATTGCCTCCACCAGCAGCGCATTGCGAGGATGCTCAATCGGTCGCGGCGCGACGACTGCAAAGGCCGCGAACAGCATCGCGCCCCAGACACTTCTGCGTGCCCAGAGTCCGCCCCGCGCCAACACAAGCGCCGTGGCCAGCAGCACGCAAAACGCTGCCATCTGCCACGCGGCCGGAGCGGGAATGCGAAAGTCTCCGAACCGGATCGAACCGAAGAATCGCACCAACCAGACACCGCAATGCAGCAGCGCCGCCGTCAACATCGCGGGAAGCGCGGCAGCCGCGGGCCATGCCAAAACCAGCAGCACTGTAACGAGCGCGACCGGCATTAGCACCACCAGCAGCGGCACAATCGTCACATTTACAGGCAGAGCGAACACTGTGATGCGATGAAAGTACATGGCCATCGGCATGGTCATCGCCAATTCCACCACGCAACTCACCGCCAGCAGCTCCACACAGCGCAGCGCAAACCGTACTCCCCACGGAAACACCTGCCATCCGATCCGCGCCGAGACAGCCCGTTGCACCCGCGCGGCGATCATGCGCAGGATCACGCGAAACTGTGCGATCGGCGGCGGCAGTTTCACATCAATCGCCACGAGACCAAGATCCCTCGTGGCGCTCAGGTAAGGATGAATGGTTCCGGCCAGCAGCGGCGCCGCCACGCCGGCGATCGCCATCACCGCGAGCAGCGTCATCTGAAAACTCGAGTCAAGCAGGCTGCGCGGGCTGACCACCAGCAGGCACAGCGCGGCGAACCCAATGGTGTTCAGAGGGCTTCGCTCGCGGTAAACCAGGCGGCCCAGCAGATAGAGCGTCACCATCCACAGCGAGCGCTGCACCGGCGTGCCAAACCCTGTGAGGAGCGCGAAACCGAAGGCCGCCGCAATGGTCACAAGCGTTGCCGGAACGCGCCCCAGCCGCAGCCGCCGCGTCATCCAGAAAATGCATCCGGCGACGATCGCCAGGTGCAGGCCCGACACGACCAGCATGTGAAACGATCCGGTCCTCTCGAATCCCACGCGCAGCGAGTGCGTCAGGAACGTCCGGTCTCCCGTCGTCATCGCGGCCAGCATCACAGCATCGTCGGCGCTCATGCGCAGCGGAGCAGGGAAGCGCTGCATCATCGCGGGCAGCATCATCAGGCGTGTGCTGATGCGGTGCTGCAGCCGGCTCAGAAGACACTTGGCCGGCACACCCCGCGCCCGGCCAGCCAACAAAGTTCCCCAGCTCAGCCTGGGCGGCGCGCCGATTCGCTCGACGCGATCGATGCTCAGCGATCCCGTGGAGGTGATGCCTTCGTCCAGCAAATAATCCGCGCGATTCCACACGCCCGGATCGCGATAAACCTCGGGTCGCAGGAGCCGTACCACCACGCGAACCTGTTCGCCGCAGTCGAGCGCCTCCGCAGTCGACCCCGGCGGCCAGCGCACCGTGAGGCGCACGCCGCCATCTGCCGGAATCTGATGGTCAACGTCATCGTTCACGGTCTCGATGCTCGAAACGCGCAGATCGATGCGCTCGGCAGGAGTGGTCGTCCCCGGCTCATCGACGTTGGCCAGCGTTTCATTTCGCAGGGGCGCGGTGCCGGTGATCGTGCCTTCCACGGTTCGAAGCAGCCCATCTGACAAAGCGGCAAGTATCGGCGCGGGCGCGGGACGCGGCTCCATCTCTGCGCACCATGCGCCCAGCAGACACCAGAGCGCAGCCAGAGGGAACCATGCCAGCCGCTCCGCGCGATACGCGGCGAGGCAGCACAACACCGCCGCTGGAGCCAGTGCGAGCAGCAACAGGCTCGGCCGCAGCCACATCCATTCACTGAGTGCAATTCCGCCGGCGAAGAGCCACGCCGCGTGAAACAGGGGAACCGCTCCCCACCCTGCAGCAGGTTTCGACACATCGGGCCCGGTGGATGTCGGATCGATTCGCATCACACGCGACAACGGCTTGAAAGGAATGCTTCTTTCAGGCTATCAGGCCCGCGACAATCGAACCACCGTCTCCAGGTGAAACGTCTGCGGAAACAGGTCGGCCAGCGTCATCGAATCAACGCGATAACCCGACTCGACCAGCACGTGCAGATCGCGTGCCAGTGTGGCCGGATCGCACGAAACATAAACCATCTTTGCGGCCGCAGCTTCCGCCAGCAGCGCCGCCACTTCCTTGTCCAGCCCTGTGCGAGGCGGATCGACAACCACCAGATCGGGCCGCGCGTCTCTTCCGGTTTCGCGCAGGAACGCGAGCGTGTCTGCATGAACAGCTTGACTTGAGGTTTCCTTAAGGTTCTGCCGCAGCGCTGCGATCGCGGCTGGCGACGACTCCACTGCGATGACGCGCTCGAATCGTTCAGTCAGCTTGCGGGCAAATAATCCCACTCCGGCGAAGAGATCCCACGCCAGGGCTCCGCCTTGATCCAGGGCTACGCGATCCACCAGCGCATCCACCAGCCATCGGTTCACCTGGAAAAAAGCGCCCTCATCGACGCGATAATCGAACCCAGCCGCCCGGTACAAAATCGAGGCTGCGCCCGAGCGTGCCACCGTGCGCGGTTGCCGTCCAGCGAGGCCTTCACTCACGAACTCCACTCCAGCCAGTTGCGGAACGTGTTCTTTCAGCGCTCTCGCAAAGTCCTCCGCTCCTGCCTTCGCGGGGCGGTCCACAAAAACCGTTGTCAGCAATGCGCTCTCTTCTGCATCGCAAAACAGCGCGACCTCCGAAGGCCGACGGGCGGGTTCCATTTTTCGAAATGACTCTCCTGCGAACAGAGCTGCCTTCACCAGCAGCGGCGCAGAAATAGGACACTCGCGGATCGGCACAATCCCGTGTGATCGCCGCCCGCGATATCCCACGCTTCCGGCCGTGTCGAGCGCCACGCGGATGCGATTGCGATAGCCCCACGGCGCGGCCGCCAGCACATCGATTTCCTGTGGCGGCTGAACGCCCGCCCGCTGCATCGTCTCGCGCAGGATCTCGAGCTTCCATTGCGACTGGGTTGCGTAGTCGGTGTGTTGATAATCGCAGCCACCGCATGTGCCGAAATGCGGGCAGGCGGGCACGATGCGCTTCGGCGAAGCAGCCACAACCGCTTCGGCTTCTGCTTTTGCAAACCCCGACCGCTCCGTTACTGTACGAACGCGCACCTCTTCTCCCGGCATCACCAGCGGAACAAACACGGCCTTGCCTTCGACGCGCGTCAGAAATTCGCCGCCATACACCGGCTTCTCAATCTGTACGAGCAATGCGCGCGCCGGCCCTCGTGGTGATTTCTGCTTTCTGCGATCGAGATGGGGTGGCGGCTTCATTGCTGGCTCATGTAGAAGAGGCTGAGACGTGGCAGGCCGTAATGCACCAGTAACTGCTTCTGCACGAACTGGTGCTCCACCTGCCGCAATTGCACTGCGCCCATGCGGCTGCGGTAGGGAGCCAGCTCCCGCGCCGCATGTTCCTTCAGCGCGACCAGCAAGTCCTCCGGAGCAGCAGCCGTCAACGCGGCAAACAATTTTTCTTCCAGAACGGTCAGCGTCCGCTCCAAGCCCTCCAGATCATGCGCGGCTGCATCGGCCGGAGCTGTCGCGCGCACATCCTTCGCCAGCTCCCGCAGGCGTGCTGCCGTCGCCGTGCACGCATCCGGCGCAATTGTCGCATCACCCAGCGCCGCGGCCGCCGACTCCAGATGAGCAGCAACCCGTTCGTGCTCGAAGCCCGAATCACGGCTCTCTCTCGTCGCGGGCGCATTTCCGGCCGCAGCCTCGCGCAGCTCTTCGGCTGCTTCCATCACCGCCTGCGCGCACCACGCCAGCCCGTTCACGCGCCGCATGCGCGCTCGCTTCTGCCGCGCTTCGTACTTGTCGAACGCGCTGTCGATCCCGCGAAGCACCGCTTCCAGCGGGATCCCTGCCTCGTGCCACGTCTCGATCAGCGCCCAGTCAAGCGTGGAGAGCAGCAACAGCGATCCCCGCCGCTGCTGGAAGCGCTCTTCAATTTCGGTGAAATAGTTGAAGTAGTTGCGCATGGGAATCAGTGATCAGCGGTCTGAAGGGGCCTTATCGCGACAGGGCAATGCACAACCAGACACGATTGTTCTCAAGCATGCTATCTGATCACCGACAACGGATCATTGATCCTGTCTCAATGCGCCTTTCCCCGCTGCTTTGTATTGCGATTCCGTTCAAACAGGATGCGCAGTCCCTCGAGTGTCAGCAGATCATCGATCTCGTTGATGAAGCGTGAGTCCTCAGCTACCATGCGCGCCAGCCCTCCGGTGGCAATCACCTTTGGCTTTTCGCCCAGCTCCGCGAAGATGCGTTCCAGGATCCCATCCACCAGCCCGATATATCCGTAATAGAGCCCGCTCTGCAGGTGCGAGATGGTATTCGTCCCAATCACCTTGGCAGGCCGCCTGATATCCACGCGGCTCAGCCGCGCGGCCCGCGAAAACAGCGCATCCGCGCTCAGCCCGAGCCCCGGCGCAATGGCTCCGCCCAGGTATTCTCCGCGCGCCGAGATGACCTCAAACTTCGTCGCGGTCCCAAAATCCACGACGATGCACGGGCCGCCGTACTTCTCAAATGCGGCGATGCAGTCGGCCAGGCGGTCCGCGCCCAGTTCTGTTGGATTGTCGACCAGCACGGGCATTCCTGTCTTGATGCCGGGCTCTACAAATAATGGCTCCAGATGAAAATACTTTTCGCACACCTGCCGCAGTGTCGACTCCACCGGCGGCACGACCGACGCAATGATAATGTGCTTGACCCGCTCGCGAGAGGTGCCGTGCATTTCAAAGAGATTCACGAAGATTACGCCGTACTCATCCACCGTCTGGGCGCGATGCGTCGTCACCCGCCAATGCGCTGCCAGCTTGGGCGGCGTCGAGTCCAGCTCGTAGAGCCCCAGTACCGTATTCGTGTTGCCCACATCCAACGCCAGCAGCATCGTTCTTATTCAGCCTTGGCGGCGCGAATGCCGCCTGTTTGTACCGTTACCATCCCGGCGCCGGTGCGCACGAGCAAAAACCCATTCTCATCCAACCCGGCCGTCACGCCTTCGCAGGCTTGCGGTCCGTGCACCTCGACCTTGCGATTCCAAATCCATGTGGACCGGCCCGCAACACGCGCTGGAATCGCCGCAACTACGACAGGATCGTGGAGCAGTGCCGTCTCACTCTGGAGCGATTTTAGCAGCCAAATCAGCAGCTCCTGGCGGCTGACGCGGACGCCGGCTTCGAGATCGAGCGAAGTTGCCGGAGTGGAAAGACCGGGATCGAAGGTGCGCTGATGCACGTTGATCCCGATGCCGATCACAACGTGCGAAACCTCGCCGCGCTCGGCCTTCGACTCGACCAGGATGCCGCCCGCTTTGCGCTCGCCGATCAGCAGATCGTTGGGCCAACGGAGGTCGACCTTCAGACGGCTCGCAAGAAAGATCGCTTGCGCAGCCGCAAGACCGGCGACCAGCGGAACAACGGCCAGGTTCTTCAACTCGATCACCTGCCGCAGCAGCACGCTCACATACAATCCTGCGCCCGCACTCGATTCCCACGTGTGATCGCCGCGTCCCCGCCCCGCCGTCTGCTCGTCTGCAAAATAGACAGACCCATGCGGAGCGCCGCTCCGTGCAGCTTCCATGGCATCGGAGTTGGTCGATCCCGTAACCGGCGCAAAATGCAATTTTCCTGTGAAAATAGTTCCCGAAAGCGCGGCGTCCATCGCCGCCACGTCATACACGGCTAAGCCGGCTCCGCAACGATGCTCATCGAGATGTCGGCGGCCTTCGCCGAGTGCGTCAGCGCGCCCACACTGATGAAGTCCACGCCCGCCTCGGCATAGGCGCGAATATTCTCGAGCACGATGCCTCCTGAAGCCTCGATCGGAATCCATCGTTTCTCTTCGCGAATGCGGTCCACCGCGTTCTTCACCTGGGAGGGCGTCATGTTGTCCAGCAGAATTGCCTCGGCGCCGCACTCCAGCGCCTCATTCAGCTCCCGCACATTGCGCACTTCCACCTGGATGCGCTGGCCCTGCTGCCGCCGCTCCAGCGCATGCGTGATGGCAGGGCGCAAGCCTCCGCCTAGGGAAATATGGTTGTTCTTGATCAGGATTCCTGATGAAAGGTCGAGCCGGTGATTCGTTCCCCCGCCGCACAGCACCGCGTATTTTTCCAGCGCGCGCAGTCCCGGCACGGTCTTGCGCGTATCGAGGACCCGGGTCTTTGTTCCGTGGATGGCGTCAACGTACTGGCGCGTCAGGGTGGCAATCCCGCTGAGATGCTGCATCAGATTCAGGATCACCCGCTCGCAGCTCAGCAGGACCCGCGCGTTGTGCCGGATCACGGCCAGTACCTGGCCACCGCGCACCCGCACCCCGTCGAAAATCTCGGGGTGGCTGACCACTTCGAAGCGGGTGTGCGCCTGCGGCCGGGAGTCGAGCCGGGCAAATATCTCCAAAAACCGCGGCACGGCGCCCAGTCCCGCGACCACCATCTCCTGGCGGGCGATGATGGATGCGGCGGCCCGCAGGTTTGGGTCGATGGTCACGATGGTCGTGGTGTCGCTGGCGGCCTTATCCTCCACCAGCGCCTGCTCCAGCAATGCATCGATGCGGCTGCTCTTCCAATCCATCTTTTTCTTTCCAGATGATCAAGAACGGCTTTGAGATTTTTTTTGTCGAAGAAAGTTATAAATGACTCTTTTGACTGTGTCATCAGCCTGGCCGCCGAGTGTATAGAAAAGGCTACCGTCGCGCCGGTGGATGAGGAGGGCATATTGCGGCTCGAAGAGGGGAATCCAGTCGAGCAGCCGTTGCCATAGCCGTGATTTCCCATGTCGCAGCCGGTCTACAAACCGCACGTCGCCCAGGTCGGTGAGCCATAGAAACGCAATAATGCGGAAGGCATCGCGCACAAAGATCCGATAGCTGGTCAGGAGAATGAACTGTCCGTCCCTCGAGGCACCACGCGCCAGATCCACGAAGGCAAGGATCTTTTCCCTGGGTTCCAGATTGCAAGACAGGATGACCCGGCTGGCATAAGGAGAAAGGTCGGGCGGCACGAAACACCAGGGCGCCCCGCCAAAAGAGATTTCAGGGGCTTCCGACTCGACTGCCGCGCGCCGCGAAAGGTCCCGTGGATCGGCAGCCCGGGCCGCACGGGGTGCGATGGGCACTTTCTCGGGGTCGTCGTAGTGCTCCCACAGCTCGCGGTAGGCAACCTGGATCAGCTTGAAACGCTCTTCCGCCTCTGCCTGCTTGGTAGGCTCGCTTTCGAACCGGTCCGGATGCCATGCTTTGGCGGAGGCGCGGTATGCCTTCTGGATGGCAGGCTTGGGGAAGGGCCCGCTCCCGAGCCCGAGGGTCTTCAGATGTTCCAGGCACCGATCGCAGGCACAGGCCATGCCGTCACTCGGGAGGCAGCGCGTCGAGGTCGCGGCCCAGTTTATCCAGCAATTGACGTTTTTCTTCGACCTGCTTCGTTAAACCCTCGACGATGTGTGCCGGGGCCTTCCCGGTGAAACCAGGATTGTTCAGCTGGCGCTCGCCATTGGCAATATCGGCCCGAAGCTTAGCCATATCCTTGGTGAGCTTTTCGCGCTCCGCCGCTATATCTCTCTTCTTTTCGTAGACTACGGCAACGTCGAATTCGGCGGTGGAGTGCTTCGAGAGCCCAACTGTGATCTGATCCACGAATCGCACCTCACTGACGCGGGCCAGGCGTTCGATGATGTCGCGATTCTCTTCGGCCAGTTGCCGCAGGTGTGCATGCGCGCGAAATTCGACAGGAACAGCCGCTTTTTCCTCAACGCCAATCTCTTTGCGCAAGGCGCGAATCTCGACGATCAGGCTTTGCAAGAGCGCCATGCCCTGCTCGGGATCGTCATCGCGAACGGGTTCCTTGGTGCGCGGATAGGGCATCAGCCCAATCGATTTCGCAGGCGCACGGTCATTGTGGTACGCGTGCCACAACTCCTCGGTCAGGAAAGGCATGAAAGGCGCAAGAAGACGCAGTGACGACTCAAAGACCGCCAAGAGAGTGAGAAGAGCCAGAATCCGAGCCTGTGAGTCGGCTTCCTCGTCCAGAGATATCTTGATGATCTCCAAATACCAGTCGCAAAAGTCGCCCCAGAAAAACTGGTAAATCGTGCTTGCGGCTTCGTCGAAGCGATAGTTTTCCAACGCCGTGTTCACCGCTGTCGCGGTCCCATGCAGCCGCGAAATGATCCAGCGGTGCTCGAGCGGCCCTGCATCCTGGCCATGAGGGGCCGAGTTAGGGTTGGGAGGGTATTGGCCTAGGAATACAGCGTCTTCGCGGTCGAGGGCTTGAAGATCCAAGGAGCGACTCGCCAAGACTGCGCCCCTCTCGCCGAGAAACCGATCGCGATGCATGAAGATGAATCGCGCCGCGTTCCAGATCTTGTTGGCAAACGCGCGATAGCCCTCCGTCCGCGCCATGTTGAACGCGATATCCGTTCCCGGCGAAGCCATCGAGGCCAGTGTGAAGCGCACTGCATCGGTCCCGTACTGCTTCACAATCTCGATCGGGTCGATCACGTTTCCCTTGGTCTTCGACATCTTCTCGCGGTTCGCATCCCGCACCAGCGCATGAATGTAGACTTCGCGAAACGGCACCGAATCCTTGAGCGAACGCTCGCTGCCGTCCGGCATTTTCACGTCGGGCGAGAACCAGCAGCCGAACATGATCATCCTCGCCACCCAGAAGAACAGGATGTCGAAGCCGGTCACCAGCAGGCTGGTGGGATAGAAGGCGTCAAAATCTGCCCTGTTTTTGTTCGTGATATTCGGCCATCCGAACACTGACACCGGCAGCAGGCCCGAAGAAAACCAGGTATCCAGCACATCCGTCGACTGCGTGATCTGGTCTGACCCGCAATGGGCGCACTGCGATGGATCCTCCCGCGCCACCGTCGTCTTGTGGCACACGGCGCACTCCCAGGCCGGGATGCGATGCCCCCACCAGAGCTGCCGCGAGATGCACCAGTCGTGGATGTTCTCCATCCAGTTCAGATAGGTCTTGGTGTACATCTCCGGCGTGAACTTGATGTGGCCTTCTTTCACGGCGGCGATGGCCTTGTCGGCCAGCGGCTGGATCTTCACGTACCATTGCAGCGAAAGCCGCGGCTCGACCACCGTCTTGCAGCGGTCGCAGTGGCCCACGTTGTGCACGTGGTCCTTGATTCCAGCCAGGAGTCCCTGCGCTTCGAGGTCGGCCACAATCTTCTTGCGCGCCACAAACCGATCGAGCCCCGCATACGGGCCGCCCTCGGCATTGATGTGCGCCGTATCGTCCATCACGTTGATGGATGGCAGATGATGCCGCTGGCCGAGCGCGAAGTCGTTGGGATCGTGCGCCGGGGTGACCTTCACCGCACCCGTGCCAAATTCCCGGCTCACCCACTCGTCGGTAATCACCGGGATTTCGCGGTTCATCAGGGGCAGGCGCAGCTTTTTGCCGTGCAAATGCCGGTAGCGCTCGTCGTCGGGATGAACGGCCACAGCCACGTCGCCGAGCATCGTCTCCGGCCGCGTCGTTGAAACCGTCAGAAACTCGCCGGTCTCCCGGCCCGCATCGTCGTGCACGGGGTAGCGAATCTCCCAGAGGTGTCCCTTGTGCTCGTCGTAGACCACTTCCAGGTCGCTGATGGCCGTCTGGCAGCGCGGACACCAGTTCACGATGTAGGCCCCGCGGTAGATCAGCCCCTGCTCGTAGAGGCGCACAAATGCCTCGCGCACTGCCACAGATAGCCGCTCATCCATCGTGAAGTATTCGCGATCCCAGTCCACGGATGCACCGAGCCGCTTCATCTGGCTCAGGATCGTGCCGCCGTAGTGCTCCCGCCACTTCCAGGTGCGCTCAACGAATTTCTCGCGGCCGAGCTGTTCGCGGGAGGTGCCCTCAGCGACGAGCTGGCGCTCCACCAGCATTTGGGTGGCGATGCCGGCGTGGTCGGTGCCGGGAATCCATAACACCCGTTCCCCGCGCATCCGGTGCCAGCGCATCAGGATGTCGCTCTCGGTGTGCTCGAACATATGGCCCATGTGCAGATTGCCGGTCACATTGGGCGGCGGCAGCAGAATGCTGAAGGCTCGGTGATCGAAATCTTCGCCCGGCTTGGGCGCAGGTTGCGCAAAGAGCTTTTCGCGGACCCAGTACTCGGCCCAGTGGTTTTCAATGGCGGTCGGGTCGTAGGCTTTGGGCAATTCGTGCGGCATGAGAGATAAAGGGTCCCCATGGAGTCACGCGAAATCCCTTTGGCTGCTTGGGTTTTCCGGCGAAGGGGGGACAACATCTCAGGTTAGCAGATTTGCGCCTGCGCACAGGCCCACAGGCATTGTCCCGACCCGATTGCTAACCGATCGGGCGATTTTCACATTGGTAACGCAACACTAGGGAAATCCCTACTGGCGGGTGAATTCTTAGATTGAGAATACTGCTAGAGCTATGTCAGCATCGTTTACCACTCTAGACCGTCTCACCCGGCTGTTGGAGGCGGAAGCAAGTCTGAAGGAGTTGACCAAGTTCAACAGATCTCATCCTGGCTATTGGACCGCGGAAGAGTTGGCTGAACAATCGCGCCTGCGTATCCGTTGGACCGAGGCGGCCGACGCGTTCTTCGCGTTTGACCGCTTCCGATCTGCCGCGATTTCACGCTCCAACTGACAGGATGAGTTGCCTGGAAGTCGATTGACTCATCGCTTTGAGCATCCAGTCCGGCCCTTCGCGTTCGCATCGATCCAAACAGATGGGCCGCATCTCGTGCGATGCGGCCCTGTCTTGGTCCCTTGTTGCTTCTTTTAGAACGGGTTCAGCTTGGCCAGACCCTTCTTCTTCTTCTTGCGACTGGACGACTCATCGCTCAGATCGGCCTTGGGCGCCTTCGACTTTCCGTTGGTTGCCGACGCCGTCTGCGGCTGCGCAGTGCCCGGCCTGATGTCGTTCACCTGGAGGGGGGCTTCGGCGGGTTTCTCTGCTGCCGGCAAGGCCGTATTCGCAGGCACGACCGACTTGACCAGAGCGTTTGGATCCTCCGCTGTCTTGCCGTTCCCCGACGGGGCATTCACAACCTCGACTCCCACGCCGTTTCCACCTGCAGGAGCGGTCATCTGAACGGGCGCGTCAGAAGGCCGGTCGCTGCGCGGAGGCTCGTTGGCTCCGGTCGGCGTCGCCGCCATTACCTCACCGGGCTTGCCTTGGTTCATCGCCTCCCTGAACATCGCCAGGTTTTCCTTGGTGACGTCGGGAGCAACGGTTCGTTTGGGATCTTCAAGGCTCGGCTCGCCCACGTGCACCGCCTCCACAACCGTAGGTCCACGCCGGATGATGTCGAGCGTGCGGTCGGTAAAGCGTACCGGCTGCCTGCTTCGTTCCTCTGCATCATTCTCGGCAATGGCAGCCTGGGTCGCTTCGGGGATCGGACGGTTCATCGCCACGAGGCGGTCGCGCGCGTCCTCGACGTGAGGAGCCAAAGGATAGCGAGTAATGACCTTGCTGTAAGCCTGGGCCGCGCGATCCAGGTACATTGCCTTCATGCGTTCTCGAACCGCGCCAGGAATTCCCTGGGCAGACTGGAAATTGCGGGCCTCGCCGGCGTACGCATCGCCAATCGCCAGCAGCGCCTGGTCGCTTTTCGAATACAGCGGATAGGTGTCGACCACGGTCTGGAGGCGCGCGATGGCCGCTGCATATTGCTCCACGCTCTGGTAGTAGAAGCCGATCTGCGCTTCGCGTTCCGCGAGCACTTCCTGCACTTCTCTCAGCTTCTGCTTGGCGCGCGGAACCAACGGCGAATCGGGAAACTGGTTCAGCATGACGCGGTATTCTTCCTCGGCGTGCTGCGCGTTGGTGTAGTCCCGGTCCGGCTTTTCCATCTGCTGGTAGTAGATGTTGGCCACCTTCATCTGCGCTTCGGCGGCTTCAGGCGCATTGGGGAAGAAGGTGATGAAGTCCTTGTACTCGGCCTCGGCCTGGGTAAGTGCCGCCGTTCCGCCTTCCTTGAACCAGGTGTCGCCGACCGCCAGCTTGGCGCGCATCCGGTATTCCGAATCCGGATAGGTGTTGAGCATGGTTTGCAGCGTCAGCCGGGCCACGTCGTAGCGGCCCTTCTTCATCGACACCATGGCCTTGTCGAACAGGACTTTGTCTGGCTGTTGCGAGTGCACATTGGCCAGCGGATTCGCGCTCAGGTCCTCGTTCTTTTTGTGCTTGGGAGGCTTCTTGTCCTTGGCGAGAGCCGAGGCCCCAGCCAGAAGCAGCACCGATAACGCAGCTGCGGCATACTTGTTGGACAACCGGTTCATACCACCTCATGCGGACTCCGGCGCCCTAAACCATTGCGCGCCATCGCCCTTGTCATTGGATTGAATCTTACTCGCCCGCGGCCTTTCGGGCCGCTGCCAGCAGCGCCCGGGCGTCCTCTTCGGGATGACCCGCGCCAAAAACAGCGTTTCCCGCTACCAGCAGCTCCGCACCTGCTTGGACGACCCGGGCAACCGTGTCGTGAGCCACCCCGCCGTCCACTTCGATTCTAAATCCCAGCCCCAGTTCCCGCCGCAATGCGACCAGGCGCCGGATCTTGTCAAGAGAGAAGGGAATAAATTCCTGTCCCCCGAAACCGGGATTCACGCTCATGATGAGCACGTGGTGGACCATCGGCAGGATGTCGATGATCAGATCGACCCGCGTGGCCGGATTGAGCACCACCCCAGGCTTCATGCCGTGCTCGGCGATGTGGGCCAGCGAGCGGTGCAGGTGCGGGCAGGTCTCGTAGTGCACGCTGACCCAGTTCGCCCCCGCCTCGGCAAACGCCGGGATAAATTCGTCGGGATTCTCGATCATCAGGTGGCAGTCGAGGGGCAGGCTGGTGGCCTTGCGCAAGCTCTTCACCACCGGCGGACCGATGGTGATATTGGGAACGAAATGCCCATCCATGATGTCCACATGGATCGTGGTGCCGCCGCCGCGCTCGGCCGCTGCAACCTGCTCGGCGAGCCGCGCAAAATCCGCCGACAATATGGATGGCAACAGCTCAACCATGCTTATCCTTGCCCGGCCAGTGTAACAGCCGCATCTTCCACCCCGGGTTGTCCATGTATCATCAAATCTCCTTCTCCAACGAGGCTTTGACTGCATGGCTACGAACGACGTCCAGGTCTGGAAAAGCTCTCGCTTCAGCATTTCGCGAGACGACTCGTCTGCCCCTGACAACATCCGGTTCTCGCTCTCCGGCCCATTCACTGCGAGAGACATGTACAGCACGATGGCGCCGACGGATTTCCGCTCCATCCTTGCCCCGCGGCCCGGCGCGGATGAAGGCGCGACTCATGTCTTCGATCTCAGCGAGGTTCCCTACATGGATTCGACCGGCCTTGGCCTTCTTGTGAGCCACTACTCGCATTGCCAGCGCAATGGCGTCCGGTTCATCGTCGATGGAGCCGGTCAGCGCGTGTTGGAGCTGTTCCGGATGACGAAGGTCGACAAGCTGCTCACCCCCGACGCCGCAAACTAGCCCCCATGCTTTTCCATTTTTTTCAGAAGTATCCTTCCCCGTGCCCGCATCGCCGGGGTTCCGCTCCGGCTTAGCACGCGCAGGGTGTCGACGACCTCGCGCCTCAGCTCTTCATTCCACCGTGCCAGCCCGGCAAGTCCCTCCATCGCGCACGCCTTCACGATCGAGCTCTTGTCATCGAGCCAGCCTCGCAATACCGGAATGGCCCGCTCCGTTTCCGCCTTCGTCAGCGGAACCCTCCCAACCATCAGGGCCAGGTTCCAGCGAAGCTTTTTCTCCTCGGCGTCGATGATCCGCCCCAGCAAAGCGTCTTTCCACGGAGCTAGAATCTCAGGTTTCCAGCAGGAAGCCCGCTCCAGCGCATCGGCAGCCCGGTTCGCCACGCCCGCATTCTCATGCCACAGGAACTCGATCACAGGTCCGGCAAGCTGCGCGTTCTCCAGCATCATCTCCGCCACTGCAGGAGCGCGCCCGCGATCGAGCCGCCTGCCTTCGGCCAGCATCGCCCGGATTGAATCCCTTCGCGTCACCGTCATCGTTCCGCCAAAGTATAGTGCGGCGTTGTTCGATAAGCCGCCCGGCGCGGCTGGCAGCTGAAGGCTGAGAGCTGACGGCCATTTTCCCACTTTTCGCTGGCCCGCATTGCCCGCGGAATGGAATAATCATCCCGCCTTTCCCGCCATCCCCCGTTTGAACGGAAACTTGAACGGAAAGTTGATTGGGGCTCGACTTCTCGTCGTCCGGAGGATCACCCTGTGTGTGGCATTGTCGGCATCTTTTCGCGGAACGAGCCGGTGTCGCCGGCTATGCTGCATCGCGCCACGCAGTCGCTCCATCATCGCGGACCCGACGGGCAGCGCCAATGGATCTCTACTGATCATCGCGTGTGCCTCGGCCATGCGCGCCTCAGCATCATTGATCTCGCTACCGGAGACCAGCCGATTGCCAGTGAAGACGGCCGCACCCGGATCATCGTCAACGGCGAATTCTACGGATACGAGGCGATCCGGCGCGAGCTCCAGCAGCGAGGCCACCATCTCGCGACGAAATCCGACAGCGAAATCGCCCTGCATCTCTACGAGGACTACGGCGTTCATTGCCTGGAGCATTTGCGCGGCGAGTTCGCCCTGGTGCTTTGGGACGAGAACCGCCGCAGGCTGTTTGCCGCGCGCGACCGCTTCGGCATCAAGCCGCTCTTCTTCGCGTGGGTGGGCCAGACGCTCTATCTCGCGTCGGAAGTAAAGGCGCTCTTCGCCGCAGGCGTGCCGGCGCGATGGGACGACGAGGCCGTCTTTCACGCGACAGCCTTCGGCAATCACCAGATGCGCACTCTCTATGACGGCGTGATGCAGGTGCCGCCCGGCCACTACCTGCTCGTCACCGAAAAACATGCCCAGCTGAATCAGTACTGGGACTTCCACTATCCAGCGAAGGACGCGCCGCATCCTGCGCATAGCGATGCGGACTATGCTGCCGAGTTCCGCGAGACGCTCGAAGAAGCGGTCCGCATCCGCTTGCGGGCCGACGTGCCGGTGGGTGTCTACCTGAGCGGCGGCCTCGATTCCTGCTCCGTCCTGGGACTTGCCGCGCGCCATCATCCCGAGCCCATCCAGGCCTTCACGCTTACGTTTGAGGATGCGGCCTACGATGAAGGGCCGATCGCGCGCGAGATGGCGGCCAAAGCCGGCGCCCGGTTTTATGCCATTCCCATCGGCCAGCACGACCTTGCCGATGCATTTGCCGATGCGATTGCGCAGGCGGAGTGCACGTGCATCAACGCCCATGGAGTTGCCAAGTTTCTGCTGAGCCGGGCGGTGCGCGATGCCGGCTACAAGGTGGTTATCACCGGCGAAGGCTCCGACGAGATCCTGGGCGGATACCCGCACTTCCGGCGCGACATGCTCCTCTACAACCGCGAGGGGCAGGATCCTGAGGCGATCAATGAGCTGCTCCGCTGGCTCGACGACCACAACAAGGTCAGCCGCGGCCTGTTGCTCCCCGACGGCGATGTCGGCAATCTCGACGGCGTCAAGCGCGTCCTGGGCTATGTTCCATCCTGGATCGAGACATTCTCGTCGCGCGCCGTGAAGCTGCGGCCGCTGCTTGCTCCTGAATTTCAGCAGGCATACGGACATCGCGAGGGCGACTACAACATCCTGGACGACACCGACCTGCTGCGCCAATTGCGCGGACGCGATCCGCTGCACCAGTCGCTCTATCTCTGGTCAAAGACAGTGATGGCCAACTACATCCTCACCATGCTCGGCGACCGCATGGAGATGGCCCACTCCATCGAGGGTCGCGTTCCGTTTCTCGATCACAAGCTCGTGGAGCTCATCGCCCGCCAGCCCGTGAACCAGAAAATCCGCGGCATGACCGAGAAATTCGTTCTGCGCGAGGCGGTCAAAGACGTGATCACCGATACCGTTTACCGGCGGCAAAAGCATCCGTTCCTCAGCCCGCCGGCGACCCTGAACCCCGACGACACTTTTCAGATCTTCGTGCAGGACATGCTGCGCGGCGAGACGCTGCGCTCCATGCCGTTCTTCGATCAGAAGGCGACGGTGGCGCTCCTCGACGAGCTGCCCGCCATGGATATGGGAGCGCGCACGGCCTACGACCAGGTTCTCATGCACATGGTGAGCCTCTGCGTTCTGCACGAGCGTTTCGGCATGTCGAGCGGATCAATGCGCGAGCCCGAGGCTGCGACCGCTCCGGCAGGCTGATCCAGCCGGTACTGGATAATCATGCAAGCTGGCCGCATGGAGCGGTGAGGACCGGGATATCGCGGTCCGCGTCGTTCCAGGGCGATCCGGTCGCAAATCGGCAAGGGCAGTTGCATCGCTCTTGACCACCGGCGAAAGCACGCGGGCGTCTGAAGACGCCCGCATTTTCTTATGCGTGAGCCGCCGCCCGTCGAATGAAGTGAATGATGAGGAAGATCACGAACAGCCCCAGCAAAATGTGAATCGTTGCCACGGTTACGTGGAAAGCGACAAATCCGACCAACCACCCGATCAGGAACAGTATCGCGAGTGCCAGCCACATATAAATCCCCTTTCCCGAGAGTACCCAGTTCGGGCCCTCCTGCATTCGGATGGCAGGTTCCATGCCGGGGTTTGCTTCAAGATCAAGGAAGGTTTGGTTGCATCAGCCTCTGTGATTCGCATTGCGTCCGGGGTCGGGGCACTTTTGTTTTTTGGGGGGGGATTTCAATCCCGTCGGAGAGTGCTCGCCGCCACCCGGCCCACCCCGCGCAGGATCGCCCTCAATGGCCATTCGCCTTCGCGGTCAGGAAAGAGAATCTCTCCCGGCCGTTTTGCCTCGGGGCGGTAGTACCACCGCTTCAGTAACGCCAGGTGACCTAGGCGCTCGGTGGCGGAGGCTTCTTCCATATCCGCTGCCAAGCCGGCCAGCACCGATTCCATCCGTTCCTCGAGCATTGAGCGCGCTGCCTTCCTTTGCGCCGCGGATGCCGCCGGCAGTTTCTGAAGTCCTTCCGTGCCTGCTCCTTCGTCTTTTGAAACGGCCCCTTCGTCCTCGGGCACGGGTTCGAGCCCAATGGGCTGGGCAAACAACGAACTCGATCCCGACTGCTCATTCTGGATTCGCATGCCGATGGTCGAAAAGGCAGCCGGTCCGCGCAACTTGCCGCCCTCAAACAGAAACACCGCGATCTCATCCGCGTTCTCGGTAGCGGTCTGCAGGATTACGGCGCGCAAGTGACTCATCGGGCGCACAAGCTCGGGAGCCAACGCCCTGACGCTCTCCACTTTCTGCACCTCGGCATGGATGGCCGCTGCCGTCTCGTATTCCAGGTTGGCCGAGGCGTCGTCGCGCCGGCCGCGCAAGGCAACCAGACGGCTTTCGCCGCGCGTGGCGAAGAACTCCTGCACCGCGCCAGCCTCCTCTGCGTAGCGCTCATCGGTGCAGCCCTTGTAGCACGGGGCCAGGCACATCTTCATCTCGGAGTAAACGCAGCCCGGATGGCTCGGATCGGGATTCAGATCGTCGATGCACCGGCGCAGCAGAAATAACTTCAGCGCTTCCTCGGCGTAGCGCTCCGCGGCGGCCCTCGAGGCGAATGGCCCGTATGCCCACTCTGCCTCACGCCGGCTGGGCTTGTTGGTTACCACGATTCGCGGATACCGGTTGCTGCCCAGGAATCGCACAAACGCCGGCGCCTTCAGGTGCATCCGCTCCAGGCACATGGCGCCGTAGACCTCTTCGAGCGTGTTGAATTGCACGAGAAGCGACTCAAAGTCTGAGCCGGTCAGCTTCCATGCGATCCGCCGAACCCGGCCCGCGAGCTGCAGCCGTTTTGGATGCTTCGGCGAGGGCTCAAGCAAACGCTCCAGGCGACCTTTGAGATTCGGCGTCCGGCCGATGTATGGCTCGGCATGCGCATCGGCGCCATACAGCGCAAACACGGCGGGCCGCTGCGGCAACGCTCTCAGCGCAGCTTTCGCATCGGCGGGATCGAACGCGATCTGTTCCATGAAGCGCTTCACTCCCTCCCTGACGGTGCAACTGACCGCGGCTAATCCCTTCGTCCGAAGAAGCGGCGAGCCTCCTCCGCGATCAATTCGAGATCAACAACAAGGGCTCTGCATCGGTCACAGCTCTGGAGGTGGGGGTCAGCATACACTTCGTCTTTCTCGAACAGCTCTGCCAGCTTCTGCTGAAACTCTGCGCAAGCTTTGACATCGCGTTCAGGATCGCTCGACATGTTCGAACCCTGGCCCAATCCAACTTGCTTGCCGGCTGACTTACCTATCAGCGTGCGGACTCACCGCCTTGCTCAGCTTCCCGCAATCGTCATTCCATCGATCCGAAGAGTGGGGCTCGCCAGCGAACTTCGGAACACCAGGTCGTTCCCAATCGCAGTCACGTGATTCAGCATATCTGTGAGGTTGCCGGCCACTGTCACTTCTTCCACCGCATGCGTCAGTTGCCCATTCTCGATCCACAGACCTGTTGCGCCGCGCGAATAGTCACCGGTCACCAGGTTGGTCCCCAAACCCATCAGGCTCGTGACATACAATCCCGTCTCAACACCGCCGATGATCTCCTCCGGCGTCATGGTTCCCGGCTCTAGATAAAGGTTTCCACATCCTATGCCCGGCGCGCCAGCGAGGCCGCGATAGGCGTTGTGGGTTGACTTCATGCCCAATTTGCGCGCCGCGTAGGTGTTCAGCATGTAGCTGCGCAGCACGCCTTTTTCGACCAGCAGGTTGCGCCGCGAAGGCAGTCCCTCGCCGTCAAACGGAGACGTGCCGAAGCCGCCCATGCCCGTTGGCAATTGCATGGAGTGGTCATCCACGATGGTGAGGGCATCCGCTCCGATATGCTGTTCCAGCTTGCCGGCCAGGAAGGATGCGCTCCTCCAGATGGCGTCACCGGATGCGGCTTCAAACACCGATCCAATCAGCGACCGCGCCACCTCGGCCGCAAACACAATGGGTACGCTCTGCGTGGGCACCCGACTTGCGCCCAGGCGCCGCACGGCTCTTCGTGCCGCCTCTTTGCCGACGGCTTCAGGCGAGTCCAGGTCCTTGAGGCGTCGCGCGCTCGACCACCAACCATCGCGCTGCATTTTGCCGTGCTCGTCCGTAGCAAGCGGGGCAGCCGACACGCTGGCATAACTCGTCCGGTAGCCGCCGAGGAATCCGCGCGAGTTGGCCAGCGCCATCCGCCCTGTCGCCGCATCAAAGCTGCCGCCATCCGAGTTTGTCACCCGCGAATCGGCGGCCAGTGCCGCAGCTTCCGCCCTTCGCGCCCACTCAATCCGTTCCGCGCCCTCGAGCGAATACACGTCGTCGCTGTAAAGGTGCAGGTCGTCTCGAATGGCGCCGAATTCCTCGTCGGGCAGCCCGGCGAAGGGATCCTCCTCCGTCACTTTCACCAGGGCCAGCGCGCCCGCCACCAGCTGGCGGATTCCGTCTGGCGTCAGATCGCTGGTGCTGGCCGAGGCCGACCGCTTTCCCTGAAACACCCGCAGCCCGATCGCCCGCGATCCTGACTCCTTGAGCGTCTCCACCTCGCCCATCCGGACCGTGACGCTGAATTCATCGCCCTCGCGCGCCACGGCTTCGGCATCGCTCGCGCCGCCGTCGCGGGCCAGCTTCACCACGTCGGCAGTGAGAGATTGAAGATCGAGGGTGGTTTCCGGGGTTGCAGCGGTTCCAGCCATATCCCCAAGCTATCAAAATGCAGGGGCCGGCGGGCGCATATCGGCCCTCGAAGCCATCCTCAAACCATGATCAAAGTGGGCTTGGCAAAGCCGCGAGGCAATTCTATCGGAGGGCGGATCTAACTAAATCGTGAACTGGCCAAAGCCTTCGGGGCCGTATTCTCGTCGTTGCCGCAAACGTGGGCGAATTGCGGCTGCGCCTAAATTGCAGCGGGCCTGCGAGTGGGGGGATTTTGACTCGCGGGCCCCAAACGCGACGCAGCGCGTCGCTTGCGCTGGCAGCCCGGTCGCATGGATGCCGAAACCGCTTCTCACCATTTGACAAAGCCGCTGCCCGATTCGGAGACTGGGACTTGGAGCAGCGGGCAATCGGCCGCATGCCGAACATTCGATCGCGCGATACTCAGACGAGGATTCCTGAACATGGCAACGGAGACGCTGGCGGCATCAACCTTCGAACAGAAACTCGATCAACTTGCCGAAGTGGCTGTGCGGGTTGGCCTTGGTCTCGGCAAGGGGCAGGAACTCGTGATGACCGCATCTCTTGATGCGATACCCCTGGCGCGCAGGATCACCGAGCAGGCCTATCGCGCGGGTGCATCCCTCGTTACAACACTTTACGCCGATGATGAAGCGACACTGATGCGCTATCACTTCGCGCCCGATGAAAGCTTCGACACCGCTGCCAAGTGGCTCTATGACGGGATGGGGGCGGCGTTTAGGAGTGGCGCGGCGCGGCTGGCGATCACGGGCGCTGACCCGAATCTTCTTTCCAACGAAGACCCTGACAAGGTCGGACGCGCCAATCGCGCGGTTTCGAAGGCCTACCGGCCGGCTCTCGAACTGATCACCCGCCACGAAATCAACTGGACGATCGTGGCCGGCGCGACGCCTGCGTGGGCAGCCGTCATGTTTCCCAACGATTCGCCGCAGACAGCGCTTGCCAAGTTGTGGGACGCGATCTTCCACACGACTCGCATCGATCGCGATGATCCCATCGAAGCCTGGAAAAAACATGATGCCGATTTGCATCGCCGCGCGGCGTACCTGAACGAGAAGCGCTATTCGGCGCTTCACTATCGCGGCCCGGGGACCGACTTCCGGCTCGGCCTTGCCGACGATCATCTGTGGATGGGCGGCGGAACGAAGGCCGGGAACGGCCTTTACTGTATTCCTAACCTGCCCACGGAGGAAGTTTTTACCACTCCGCACAAGGATCGGGCTGACGGCACTGTGACTGCGACCAAGCCGCTCTCGCATCAGGGAACCATGATTGAAGGCATCCAGGTGCGGTTTGAAGGCGGCCGTATCGTCGATGCGAAAGCGACACGCGGCCAGGAAGTGCTGCAGAAGTTGATCGACACGGACGAGGGCGCGCGTCGGTTGGGCGAGGTGGCTCTGGTGCCGCATTCCTCGCCGATCGCCCACAGCGGCATCACCTTCTTCAACACGCTCTTCGATGAGAACGCTGCCTGTCACATCGCACTCGGACAGGCATACAGTTCATGCCTGCGTGACGGAGACAAGCTGACGCCGGAGCAGCTTGCGGCCAAAGGCGCCAACGACAGCCTGATTCATGTCGACTGGATGATTGGCTCCGACCAACTGGATATAGACGGGGTTATGGCATCGAACGCCACTGAGCCCCTGATGCGCAAAGGCGAGTGGGTGTAGGCGACGGGCTGGTGTGCGGGCTTGGGATGGATCGGGGAGCCATTTCGGAATGGCTCCCCTTTCGTGGCGTTATTGTTGGGGTGGCGTTTGCAATTGCGGTCCAGTGTCGGCCTGTGCCTTGGTGATGTGGACCCCGTGCTCAAGGCGGAACGTCAGCAGCGTCTCGGCGGGAAGCACGATCTGCTTATTACCGGTAAATGCCCCACCTGCAGTCCCGGCACCTCCGCCTGCAACCGCGCCGATAGCCGCCCCTTTGCCGCCGCCGGCCAGGCCGCCAATCAATGCGCCGAAAGCAGCTCCGCCTCCCGCAAAGCCGGCAGTGCGCTTGCCTTTGCCCTTCTCAGCCCTGTCAATGCTTCCGGTTTGCACGGGATAGCTGCCCCACTTTGTGTGTACCCGCTCCAGCCGGATGGAAAGGAGCGCTCCGCCCTTGAACTTGCCGAGGGGCTTGGCGTCGATCACGGTGCCTTCCGCTCGGGCGCCGCGAGGGATGACCACCTCGCCATTCACCACTACATCGTCTGCAACAGAAGCGGGGAACGATTCGCCGGGCTGCGAAATCTTCGATCCCAGATCCTGGTCGAGGCGAACACGAAGCCGTGTGCCGGCAGGCAATTCGACGACCGCCGGCGGTGGGGGCGTCGCGGGGGCAGAGGCTGCCGCGGGATTCGATGACTGCGCCGTGGCCCCCGAAGCTCCGCTGTCGGGATTTGCGGGCTGTGATGCGGAGGGCTGTTGAGAAGTTTGTGCGTTTGAAGCCGCGGGAGGCTGGTTCTTGCATCCCGAGAGCGAGAGAATAGCTGCAAGCGATACGATGCCCAATGAAGCGATGTTGCGCGTAAAATTCATCGAACCGACTCCTGTTGATTGGGGGGATTGGATTGAAACATCGCAATCGGGAAGAGGGGCCCACCGTACTGCGTGTTCCGCGGGGATTCAGAACGTCCCGCATCAGACTATCGCAGTGAAAGAGGCGCATCGAGACCAAATTACCGGGCCGCCGATTACCTTTGGAGCGATTTTCGTCGGGTTTTCGAGCAGGTTGTGACCGGGTGCTTCATCTTGAAAAGGAGCATCCAACAGAGAATATGAAGCTTGGGAGGGCGAATGAGGAGTGTAAAGGTCGCACTCGTATCGGGCGCAGCTCTGGCCGGCATCGGGGCGGTGTGCGCCGGTGCGACGGCAGCATTGGTGGTCAAGGGCCTGATCAAGACGGCATCGCAGCGGCTGCGTGGCAAAGTGGTTCTCATCACCGGCGGATCGCGGGGCCTGGGCCTGGCATTGGCTGAAGAATTTGGCCGGCGCGGCGCCAAACTGGTTCTGACTGCTCGCGATAGGGAGGAGCTTGAGCGCGCGCGCATCTCGCTGATTCGTGAAAGCGCGGTCGAAAGCGCCGAGGACATCTTTGTCGTTTCCGCCGATCTGCGCAAATCGGAAGACGCGGATGCAGCAGTCGAGCGAGCCACAGATCGTTTTGGGCGGGTCGACATTCTTGTTAATAACGCGGGCATCATCACCGTGGGACCGGTGGAAGATCAGACGGTTCGAGATTTTCATGACGCAATGGATTCGAACTTCTTCTCTGGAGTGCATTGCACCTTTGCAGTCGCACCGCAGATGCTTCGCCGCAACGACGGAGTCATTGTCAACATCACCTCGATCGGCGGCAAAGTCGCCGTTCCGCACTTGCTGCCTTATACTGCGAGCAAATTTGCCGCAGTGGGATTTTCTGAAGGGCTCAACGCCGAGTTGCGATCGAAGGGAATTCATGTCCTTACGGTTTGTCCGGGCCTGATGCGCACCGGTTCTCACGTTCACGCCATGTTTACCGGCGACGCAGCGAAGGAATACCGTTGGTTTAGCCTGGCTGCCAATTTGCCCGGGCTTTCCATTGCGGCTCATCGCGCAGCCCGCCGGATCGTGCGCGCGGTGGTGCTGAAAGAGAACGAAATTGCGATCACTCCCCAGGCGATTCTTGCCTCGCGGCTCTCGAATCTTGCTCCGGGGGTCACGGCACGCGTCATGGGTGCGGTAAACCGCCTGCTTCCCAGTCCGGTGCCCGGCAATGCGCAATTGCGCAGCGGCGCAGATGTGCGCGCGGTGGAACCGATCCCGACTTCTCCGTTCGGGCGAGTTATGAAGCGCCGGCACTACAACCAGTCGCTGGGCTGACGCCGAACAACACGCCGGTGGTTGCGTGCGACCCGGGCTGTCAAGCACATCTGACCACCTCGAGCTCGAGCCGGACTCCTGCCAACCAATCGCCGATGAGAACGTCTATGCAAGGCGAATGAACCATCCTCGATCCAGACGCAGAGTCCTCGGTCTTCTCGCCGCCGCCGGCATGAGTGCTGCCTTAGACGCTGATGGCCAATGTGCCTCGCAACCGGATTACATCGCCTGGGTCACTGCATGCCTGGAGCGCATGGAGGCGCTCGAGCCGGGAATGAGCCGCGCACAACTGATGCGTGTGTTCACCACCGAAGGCGGGTTGTCGACTGCATTGCAGCGTACCTACGTGAGTCGCGATTGCCCATACTTCAAAGTGGACGTGACCTTTCGACATGCGCCAGGCGCGGATGCCGGATTGCTTGAGGAATTGGATAGCGATGTAATCACGAGAATTTCCAAGCCCTATCTGCAATTCACGATCGCGGACTAGTAGGCGAGCGAGCCGACTCGAACAGGAGCATCGGCAAAGGGCCGTCGAAGAACGGCCACTTTCCAAAGAGCGCAAAACGAATCGTCATTCATCACAAAAGCGGAGGTTCCTAGCCGGACGATGCCAGCGCATCTTATGATCCTTTAATCTGACGCGGGAGGATTGATGAACCTCTGGTTACAGGATGTCCGCTATGCACTGCGCATGCTTCGCAAAAACGCGGTACTGACCCTGGTCATTCTGGCCTCCCTGGCCATCGGCATCGGCGCCAATTCCGCGATTTTCAGCGTGGTGGATGCGCTGCTGCTGCGTCCGCTCCCCTATCCGCATCCGGACCGTCTCGCGGCGGTGTGGCTGCATTCTCCCGGAATCGGCATTCTGCGTGACTGGCCGTCTCCCGGCGAGTTCATCGACGTTGAAACCCAGAACCACTCGTTCGACCAGATGGCCCTTGCGCAGAGCCGCACCTTCATCCTCACCGGCCGGGAGCAGCCCGAGCGTGTTGACGTGCTGAGCACCCAGTCGAGCCTTCTCACCATGTTCGGCGCAAAGCCTCTGCTCGGCCGCACCTTGTTGCCCGAAGAGGACAGACCGGGGAAACCGGCGGTCGCCATTCTCAGCTATGGCATCTGGCAGCGCCTGTTCAGCGCAGACCCTTCCGTCATCGGCAAAACCATCATCCTCGATGCCAAGCCCTTCACAGTAGCGGGCGTGCTGCAGCGGAGCTTTATGCTCAATGCGGAAGTGATGCCCTCAGAAGGCCCCATGGATAAAGTGGACATCTTTCTTCCTTTGCCATTGGGTCCCGATGCCGCACGACGCCGCGGCGATGAAAACTACAACATCGTGGCCCGTTTAAAGCCAGGTGTTTCTCTCCAGCAGGCTCAGGCAGATGTCGATATCATCGCCAGTCGCATCCGCGCGAAAGACAAGCGCGATGTCACTTTCGGCATGGATGTGGTCGGCTTGCAGAACCAGGTGGTCGGCGACGTCCGGCGCGCTCTGCTTGTGCTGCTCGGCTCCGTATCGCTCGTCTTGCTGATCGCCTGCGCCAACGTGGCCAACCTTTTGCTCGCCCGCGCGGCGGGCCGCGAAAAGGAAGTCGCGATCCGCACGGCTCTGGGAGCGGGCTGGCAGCGTCTGATGCGTCAACTATTGACAGAGAGCGTTCTGCTGGCGCTCATCGGCGGAGCCGCAGGGTTGCTTGTCGCTCGCTTGAGCCTTTTCGTCGTACGCACCATGAATCCCGGCAACATTCCCCGGCTTGATGAGATTGGAATCAATGGTACCGTGCTCGCTTTCACATTTGGTCTTTCGCTCGCAACGGGCATCCTCTTCGGACTCGCACCGGCATGGCGCGCTATCAAGCTTGATCCGAACTCGTCGCTCAAGGCCGGCGGTCGCAGCGGACAATCCGATAGCGGTCTGTACGTGAAACGCCATCGCTTACGCGGCTTGCTGGTGGTTTCGGAACTTGCACTTTCGCTCGTCCTGCTGATAGGCGCGGGGCTGCTGATCCGCAGCTTCATTCGCTTGCAAAGCGTAGCTCCCGGATTCACCGCGGACAACGTGCTAAGCATGCAGGTCGTCGTGAGCGATCCCAAGTACCGCGACGACAAAGTCCTCTCCAGCTTCTACCGCGATGTGGAAACCCGGATTGCCCATTTGCCGGGCGTAGTGGCAGAAGGTGCCGTCTCGGCTCTGCCGCTCACCGGCACGGTGGGATGGGGCGGAATTCACGTGGAAGGGTACAATCCGCCCCCGGGACAGGAGTTACAGGTCGATATACGCACTGGAAGCACAAACTACTTTCAGACAATGCAGATTCCTTTGATCGCGGGGCGCTTCTTCTCCGATCAGGACAACCTCAACACTCCGCAGGTCGCCATCATCGACCAGAAATTCGCGCAGCGATTCTGGCCGCATGGTGACGCTGTCGGAAAACATCTCTGGTTTGATCCGAAAAAGCCGATCACCATTGTCGGCGTCGCGGGAGTGGTCAAACAATACGGCCTGGATACCGACGGCAAGATCGCCACGTATTTCCCTTTTGAGCAGGGGCCTGACCGAGGCACGTTCCTGGTGGCCCGTACGTCATCCGACGATGCGGGACTTTCGAAAGCCATCATCGCCGAGATTCACGCAGTCGATCCTACAGCCGTGGTCTACGGGATTCGAACCATGAAGGACCGCCTGCATGATTCGCTGGCGCGCCAGCGCTTCTCCAGCACGATGCTGGGGGCATTCGCGTTGTTCGCGTTGTTGTTGGCGGCCGTGGGCCTCTACGGCGTCATGTCGTACCTGGTTACCCAGAGCACGCACGATATCGGCATTCTGGTTGCGTTGGGTGCGCGTCGCGAAAACATCCTTGCCCTCGTCGTACGGCAGGGAATGCAGCTGACGTTGATCGGCATCCTCGCCGGATTGGTGGGCGCGGCCGCGTTGACTCGCGTCATCGCCAGTTTGCTGTTCGGCGTCAGCGCCACGGACTTCGCGACGTTCCTGTCCGTGCCAGCGTTGTTAGCTTTGGTCGCATTCGCGGCAACAATCATCCCAGCGTGGCGAGCCAGCAGCGTGGACCCCATGGTAGCTTTGCGGGAGGAATAACGCCGCCACCCGGCCTTGGGCAATGCTCATCCGCCGCAATCACTCAGACGGCGTTCGGGCGAGGAGGTTCTGACCCTGTGAAGGCCCCGAGCTGATCGAATTTGCGTGGTTTAGATATCGAGGTTCTTCACGTCGAGCGCGTTGTCTTCAATGAACTTTCTGCGTGCCTCAACATCTTCGCCCATAAGCGTGGTGAAGATCGCCTCGGTTTCGGCGATGTCTTCGAGCTTCACCTGGAGCAGCGTGCGCCGCTCGGGATCCATGGTTGTCTCCCAGAGTTGCGATGAGGTCATCTCGCCGAGGCCCTTGTAGCGCTGCACGTCATAGTCCTTCTTTCCCTGTTCGACGATGTAGCTGAAGAGCTCGCGGGCGGTTGCTTTCTCGACGGGTTCGCGCAGGACGCGGGTCGCGCGACGAGCAGCCTTGGCCTCCGCCTTCACCCTGGCAGGCGTCTCGCCCTCTTCAAATTCCGTTCCTTCCGGCTCCTCCGCAGCAGGATCCTGCGCACCCTTCACGGCGTATTCGATAAGGAATGGCGGCTCGAGATACTGGCTGATCTGCGTGTACTTCGACATCATCTGGCGGAATTCAGGGCTGGAGGCCAGCTCCAAGTTGATCCGGCGTTCCTGTCCTTGAGCATCCTTAAAGGAAACCGACCAGGCGTGGTGTTCCTCATCCTCGACGGGCTTGTTGACCTCGATGTTGAAGTCGCCGGCCTTCTCCACCAGCTGCGCATGGAGTTGTTTCAGCTTTGCCGGAACCTCGTTGCCGTTCTTTGAAGTGAAGTCGGCGCGATGAGTCAGCTCGGCGCGAGCGATCAATTCGGTGAGCTGCTCGTTGCGGATCCGCTTGTCGACCTTTTCAACGAAGCCGAGGTACTCGTTCAGGTAGCCCATGAAGCGCGTCAGCTCGCTGCCATCGATGTGGCTCGCGTTTTCGCCGTGGCGCACGATCATGCCTTCGGAGGCGCGCTTGATGGCGACGCGGTTCAGTTCGCGCTCGTCCTTGACGTACTGCTCCGAGCGGCCCTTCTTGATTTTGAACAGCGGCGGCTGGGCGATGAAGACGTTATCCCGCTTGATCAGGTCCGTCATGTGCCGGAAAAAGAACGTCAGCAGGAGCGTGCGAATATGCGACCCGTCCACATCGGCGTCGGTCATCAGGATGATTTTGTTGTAGCGCAGCTTGGCCGGGTCGAAGTCGTCCTTGCCGATGCCGGTGCCGAGGGCGGTGATCATGGCTCGAATTTCTTCGTGGCCCAGCATCTTGTCGTAGCGGGCTTTTTCGACATTCAGGATCTTGCCCTTCAGGGGCAGGATTGCCTGAAAGCGGCGGTCGCGGCCCTGCTTGGCCGTTCCCCCTGCGCTTTCACCCTCGACAAGATAGAGTTCGCAGCGTTCCGGATTGCGTTCTGAGCAGTCTGCCAGCTTACCGGGCAAGCCGCCGCCATCGAGCGCTCCCTTACGCCTGGTGAGGTCGCGGGCCTTGCGTGCGGCTTCGCGCGCGCGTGCCGCGTCAATCGCCTTGTTGATGATCCGGCGCGCTACCGGCGGGTTCTGCTCGAGATAGGCGCCGAGCCGCTCGTTGATAAAGGCCTGCACGGTTCCGGCGATGTCGGAATTGAGCTTGCCCTTGGTCTGGCCTTCAAATTGCGGTTGCGACAGCTTGACGCTGACAACCGCGACAAGTCCCTCGCGGACGTCATCGCCGCTCAGGTTCTCCTTCATGTCCTTGAAGAGGCCCATCTGCTGGCCGATGTAGTTGATGGTGCGGGTGAGCGCGGTGCGGAATCCGGAGAGATGGGTGCCGCCGTCGACGGTATTGATGTTGTTGGCGAAGCTGAATACGGACTCGGAGTAGCCGTCGTTGTATTGCAACGCGATTTCAAGTTCGACGTTGTCGCGCGTCGCTTCCATCATGATCGGCTTGTCGTGCAGAACCGATTTGCCGCGATTGAGGTGCTTGACGAATTCGGCAATGCCGCCGGCATATTTGAATTCGGCGTGCTTCGACTCGCCCGTCTTGGGGTCGGCAGTGCGCTCATCGGTAAGCGTGATCTCGAGGCCCTTGTTGAGGAAGGCAAGCTCACGAAGGCGCTGGGCCAGGGTGTCGTAGTTATACTCCGTCGTCGTGAAGATGCTTTTGTCGGGAAGGAAGTGAACCTTGGTGCCGCGCTTCTTGCTCACGCCGGTCTTGCGCAGTTCGCTGGTCGGATCGCCGCAACTGAAATCCATCTCCCATGTGTGGCCATCGCGCCAAATCTCGACGCTGAATTCCTGGCTGAGCGCGTTCACGCAGCTCACGCCCACGCCGTGGAGGCCGCCTGAAACCTTGTAAGTGGAGGAGTCGAATTTTCCGCCGGCGTGCAGCTTGGTGAGGACCACTTCGACCGACGACATTTTTTCACCGCTCGGCAGCGTCTTCATGTCGGTGGGAATGCCGCGCCCGTCGTCGGTGACGGTGATGGAGTTGTCGACGTGGATCACGACATCAATTTTCTTGGCAAAGCCGGCCAGCGCCTCGTCGACCGAGTTGTCGACGACTTCATACACGAGATGGTGCAAGCCCATATCACCGGTCGAGCCGATATACATCGCAGGCCGCAGGCGCACCGCTTCGAGCCCTTCCAGGATCTTGATGTTTTCGCCGGTGTAGCTGCCGTCTTCGGTTGGCATAGGGGGCTTTGGGGTGGGCTCGATCGCCGTCGTCTTTGTCGCCATAGGATCCTGATTGCAGAGATTCGCGCTTAGCTCGCCGGGGTGCCCATCCGGAGATTTCAGATGCTCTTGGTTGAAGGGATTAAGCGCTTGAAATACCGGAGCTTTTGAGCGAATTCGCCTAGGCTTATTTTACCACGCGGGATGGTGCGGACGGCCGGTGGGAAACAGGGCAGGTCACCTCCGAAATGGGTACCGGCGCGCAGATTACCAATGTGGATCATTACGTCAGTAACTACATTGGTTACTCATCATAGATATCTATGAAAAAGATGGACTTAACAGACCAGTTGCACTACCATGATCGTGTTATGGGGGCAAGCCCTCATCCGATTATGAAGGCAAGGGGGAATCAATTTATGAAACTCGTTCTTCGCATTTTCGCATTCGCTGTTGTCGTTGCCGGCGCCGCCGCTGCATCCGTTGCTCCCAAGAGCTCGCATGAATTTGCCAGCCACCAGTCTGCGACGGCCGCCCTGCCGACGCCCGGCTGCGTTCCAGGTCTTCCGACCTGCGGCAGCAACCCCGGCAAATAGGAGCCTTGGTAGTAACACAGAAGTAGCACAAGACGGGCCGATTTCCGTTTGAATTCATTGTGCTGAAGGCGCTATTCTGAGTGAACCCTCAGGATTGAAGGGGTCCTTCTATGCCTTTGAATTCTCCAATGTCCCTGATGAGCGGAGCTGAATTCCTCCTCTGGGCATCGCTCGCCTTTGTTTTCTGGAGAAAAGGTTTGCAGCGGCGCTTCCCGGCAATGGGCGCTTACCTGGCGCTTCGCGTGGCAGCGATGCCGGTGCTGCTGGGTTTGCTTTTCGGTAACCTGCTGGTGGCCTACTTCTTTGTATTCTGGGCCGTTTATATTGCCAGCGCAGTCACGCTTTTCTTCATTTGCATGGAGATCTTCCGCTGGATCCTCTCGTCGTTCAGCGGCCTGATGCGGCTCGGAGTGGTGGCGTTTCGATGGGCGGCGCTGGTTTCGGCGATTGTCGGAATCGCAACCGTGTCCTGGGGCCATCGCGGTGTCCTCATCATCCCTGACATCGCGTACGCGCTGATGCGGTCGGTGAGCATCCTCGAGCTATGCTTGCTGGCTTTCCTCTGCCTCAGCATGAATGCCTTCAAGATTTCACCGCGCGAACTGACCTTTGGACTCGCACTTGGATTCGGCATGATGTCGGCCAACGACTTCATTCAGGCGTCGGTCATCTCGCGGTACGCCTCGCTCACGGCGCCCGAGCAATATTTCTATGAGTCGGTCATCCTTGTCACGTTGGGCGTCTGGGTTGCTTATTGTGCTTTGCCGGAGCGTGCGAGAAAGCCGGTCGTGATGCCGGCCAATTCGACCATCTACCGGTGGAACGAGATTGCCGCGGCGCTCGGGCACGGAACCCAGGTGGCTGTGCAGCAACCATCGAACAGCTTCTTCCTGTCGGATGTGGAGAAGGTGGTCGACAAGGTGATCAATCGCAGCCTGCAGAGCAGCGAATCGAAGTCCTAGCCGCACGCAATGCATGAACGGGCCGGTCGCCAGCGCGGCCGGCCTTTCGTTTGTGCGCCACAATCCAAGCGCAAAAGAGCCACGGCCGATGCCGTGGCTCTTCACCCCCTGAATGCTTAGAGCTACTTCGTTGCGATCGGCTCGATCGATGCGAAGCGCCCGCGGTTGCCGTGGTCGGTGAACTTCACTCGACCTGACACCTTCGCGAACAGCGTGTCGTCAGAGCCGATGCCCACATTGGCGCCGGGCTTGATCTTGGTGCCGCGCTGACGAATGATGATGGACCCGCCCGTCACCAATTCGCCGGCAAACGCCTTCACGCCCAGCCGCTGCGCGTTGGAGTCGCGCCCATTTGTTGAACTGCCGCCACCCTTTTTGTGTGCCATTGCCGAATCCTCTTCGTTAGAGCCGTCGGCCGTCAGCCGTCAGCTGTCAGATTTTTATCCCGTGCCAGCGCCCGTCTTATGCAAGGCGGACAACTGAGGGCTGAGCTACTTCTCAGCCGTATAGGTGACGCCGTCGGCCTCAATGGCCTTGATGCGCACCTCAGTGAAGTTCTGCCGATGTCCCTGCAGCTTCTTGTACTGCTTCTTGCGCTTCAGGTGAAAGACCAGCACCTTGTCACCGCGGCCTTCGCCAAGGACTTCGGCCGTGACCTTTGCGCTCGAGGGCTTTGCGACTGAATTATCGTTTCCGCCACCAACCGCCAAGACATCGTTGAATTCCACAGTCTGGTTCTCAGGGGCAATACTCTCAATCTTCAGAACATCGCCGGGAGCTACCCGATACTGCTTTCCACCGGTGCGAATCACCGCGTACATAAACCCTCCGGAGCCGACGCACAACTGCGCGTGTGCTCTTTACCTCAAAATAGCTCGGGCGGAAACTTCCGCGCTGCAGGTTGCTCAAGCACCCGACACCGGGGCGAGCGATCGAGCTGCAGCGACAGGCAGGAATCGCCAAACCATCCTAGTTTATCGGGTTTAGCCCCCGAGGTCAACGGAAGCTGCTGTCAAGGCCGACTCCGAAGAAGTCTTGCTCGCGAAGCGCGAAAGGGTTGCGGAAGGGCTCTGGAATCGCCCTATTGGCGGGTTCAGGCAGGCCGATTCCATGAGTGAACCTTGTCACATCGCACAAAAACCATAGGGGCTAGAATTTCGACGATCGACGCCAGACGGACGGTCGATTCCGGAGCCCGGATTGTTCAAGCAAATGGAGCACGCGGCACCCAGGACGATGCAGGAACGGATCTCTGCACTTCGCAGCAAGCGGGCCGAATTGGAGTCAGGAGGCGGCGAGGAACGGATCGAAAAGCAACATGCTTCAGGCAAGCTCTCCGCGCGCGAGCGGATCGCGGCCCTCGTCGACAAGAACAGTTTCGAAGAGATCGGCCTTTTCGCCATGCACCGCGCCAACTACTTCGGAATGGCCGGAAAGGAACTTCCAGCGGACGGCGTGGTGACCGGCGCCGCTACGGTCGATGGGCGGCTCGTCCACCTTGCCAGCCAGGACTTTACGGTGCTGGGTGGAGCAGCAGGCGAGACCCATTGCAGCAAAATCACCGAAATGATGAGCATGTCGCTCAAAACCGGCAGCCCGTTTATCTTCATCAACGATTCGGGCGGAGCGCGCGTGCAGGAAGGCATCGACAGCCTCGACGGATATGCCCGGGTGTTCTACCGGAATGTGATGCTGTCGGGCACCGTGCCGCAGATCTCGATCATCTGCGGTCCGTGTGCGGGCGGCGCCGCCTACAGTCCCGCGCTGACTGATTTCGTCATCCAGACGCGAAAGGCTCGCATGTTCATTACGGGCCCGCAGGTGATCCGGCAGGTGACCGGTGAGGATGTGGATGCCGAGCAACTTGGCGGTGCACAGTCGCAGATGAATCACTCGGGCGTCGTGCACCTGATTGCCAAGGATGATGAAGATGCCTTGCGCTTGTGCCGGCGCCTGCTCAGCTTCATGCCGTCGAACAATCTTGAAGATCCGCCGCGTGCCGCGCACAGTTCGCGCCTGAAATCCGATTCGGACTTGAGCGACATTGTGCCCGCCGATCCGAAGATTGCTTATGACGTTCGGGCTGTCGTTTCGAGGGTCGTCGACGAGGGGGACTTTCTTGAGATTCAGCCGGGCTTCGCCGCCAACATCGTGATTGGATTCGGGCGGCTTCAGGGCCGTCCGGTGGGCGTGGTGGCCAATCAACCCAGCGTGATGGCCGGTGTGCTCGACATCAATGCGTCGGACAAATCGGCGCGCTTTGTCCGATTCTGCAATGCGTTCAATATTCCACTGCTGACCTTTGTCGATGTGCCGGGATTTTTGCCGGGTGTTGAGCAGGAGCGCGGCGGCATCATTCGCCACGGGGCGAAATTGCTGTTTGCGTATTCGGCGGCAACGGTCCCGAAGATCACGGTTGTGCTGCGCAAGGCGTATGGCGGCGCTTATATCGCAATGTGTTCCAAAGGCCTGGGCGCCGATCGCGTGGTGGCATGGCCAACCGCAGAAATCGCGGTGATGGGCGCGGAGGGAGCGGCGGAGATTGTTTTTCGCCACGAGATCGAGGCTTCGCACGATCAGGCTGCACGGCGTCAGGAACTGGTGGAGGAATACCGCGAGACATTCGCGAATCCATATGTGGCTGCCGGCCGCCGTCTTGTGGACGAGATCATCGAACCCGCCGATACGCGGAGATATCTTGCGCTGGCGCTCGAGTCGTTGCATGGGAAGCGCGAACTGAGGCCGCAAAAGAAGCATGGATTGATTCCCCTCTAGGAGCTGCTGGCTGTGACGTTGCACTGGGTGGATTTGGCGCTGATGGTAACTGCAGTGATTGCCGGCTGTGCCGCGACCTATTTTGCGGTGTTGCGGGGGGTGCGAAGAGTCTTCCTGGAGCGCGAGGCCCGCATTGCGGATCAGCTGGCTGCCTTAGGCGATGCGGTTGGAGCATTGGAGACGCGCCTGGAAGCGCAAGCCATCGCTCTCGAAGCGCAGCGGCAAGGAGCCCGCCCGGCGGCGGTCACAGAGGACAAGGCACAACCGGATGGTGCGAGCCCTCGCATTCGCGCCGCAGTCGCTGCCGCGGCGACGGCCTTCTTCGGGCGGAGTGTAGCGGTGCGATCGGTCAAGCCGGCGAGCGCAGGCGGTGCGGCGAGCCCGTGGTCCCAGCAGGGAAGAGTGCTCGTTCAGACTTCGCACAACCTGCCAACAAGACGATAGAGGGCGAGAAAGGATTGCCTCGATGAAGCTTCGGATCACAATCGACGGGCAGACTTTCGAGGCCGAAGTTGAGGTTATCGAATCCGAAGAGACAGAAGCGGCCGAGGCGTCCCGTGAACCGGCGCGGATCGAGCAGCGACCTGCACCGATCAATGAAGTGGATTCCGGAGTCCGTGTTGCAGATCGGGGCGAACTAGAAACCGTTTGCCGCAGTCCGGTGACTGGGATCGTAGTGAAGATCCATGTCAAGCCGGGGCAGCGGGTTCAGGCAAATGATGTGCTGCTCGTGCTCGAATCGATGAAGATGGAAACCCAAGTCTCGGCGCACTGGGACGCGGCGATCAAGTCGGTCCTGGTTGAGACCGGAAATCCGGTCAAGGTGGGTCAACCGCTCCTGGAGTTTGAGCCTGCGAGTTCGAGTGTGTCATGAACAGCCGCCGCGAGCAGAAAGAGGATATGAGCACGTCCGAAACAGCGTTCAAGAAACTTCCCGGCATCCGGGTTGTCGATCATGTGGCGATTGCAGTCCAGCAAGGGGACCTGGAGGCGCAGGTCAGGGCATACGAATCGATCGGCTTTCATGAAATTCATCGCGAAGATGTGCTCGGATCCGACCAGGTGAGGGAAGTCCTGCTGCGCATCGGCGACGGTCCCAACATGATTCAACTGCTTGAGCCGCTCAGCCCGGCTTCGCCCGTGCAGAAGACAATTGAGAAGAACGGCGGCCGGCCGGGCATCGCCCACATCGCATTTCGCGTTGACAACGCGCAGCAAGCGTTTGATGTCCTGCGGGCCAACGGATATCGCCTTATCGATTCCGCACCCCGCAAAGGATCCCGCGGAACGACCGTCTTTTTCGTTCATCCCAAGTCGACAGAAGAGGCGCCCTTCGGCGTGCTGCTCGAAATGGTGGAGGACCCCGCGACCCAGGTGAGCGCATGACGGACACACCATTGATGGCGGAGTTCCCGGGCGTCGACACAGCCGAGTGGGAGCGAGTGATTCGCGAAGACCTGAAGGGCGCAGACTCCCCTCGCAGCCTGGTTTGGCGCGCGGAGGAGGGCCTTGACATCAAGCCCTACTACCGGGCCGAGGACCTCGATCATGTCGTTCATCTAAAAACAAGGCCGGAAGCGCTTTCCTGTGTGCGGGGATCGCAGAAAGCAGGCTGGCACATTCTCGAGAGGATCGATGCGGAGAGTCCGGCGGAGGCAAACCGGGTTGCCTGCAAGGCCGTCAGCGATGGCGCCGAAGCGATCCTGTTCTCGAATCTCAGGATTGCAAATGCGTCGGATCTGGCCGTAGCACTCGTCCATCTGGACGAGATCCCGGTGTGCTTCGAAGATGCGGATCGACCTTTGATTCGCCTGCTTCTGGAGCGGCCCGGGCATCGAGATGACGCGGCCGTTATTTCAACGGGCTTCAATCCGCTCGACGATCCAGACTTCGCGGCTGCGGTACTGGCGAATCGGATTGGTGGCTTCGTTCCCCTTTCCATCAGCGCCACGGAATTTCATGAGCAGGGAGCGACTTCGGCTGAGGAGATCGGTCTTGCCTTGGCCGCAGGGGCGGAATTCTTCGATTCGATGATGGAGCGTGGCATCGGCATCGATCAGCTTGCCGGTTCGCTGACTTTCTCATTTGCCACGGGACCGGGGTTTTTTCTCCAGATCGCCAAGCTGCGAGCTCTTCGAGTGCTATGGGCGCAGGCAGTCGAAAGCTTCGGAGGCCAATCCAGAATCTGGCGGGCACGCATTCATGCGCGCACCGCACGTTGGAACCAGGCAATCTACGATCCGCACGTCAACATCCTGCGCGCGACGACGGAGGCCATGTCGGCCGTGCTCGGAGGAGCGGACTCGATCGAGGTTGCCGCGTTCAATGCGTGTTACAGCAGCGGCGATGAAATGAGCCGCCGTCTCGCTCGCAATACCCAGCTGATTCTCAAGCAGGAGGCAGATCTTGCTCGGGTCGCCGATCCGGGCGGAGGGTCGTACTGTCTCGAAGTTCTTACGGATGCCATCGCACGATCAGCATGGGAGCTCTTGCAAAAGATCGAGTCCGAGGGCGGCTATCGAAGCGCATGCGAGAAGGGAGTGGTCGACCTTCTCCTGTGCCGGCGCAGGGATCAGCGGGCGCGCAGCGTTGTTTCCCGGAAGCTGGTTCTAACAGGGACAAACCGTTTTGCCGACGCCTCTGAATCGGCGATGAGCAGGATTGGAAGTGGCGACGCGCTCCATTCCGGGCGAGCGGCCGAGCCATTTGAAGAACTGCGGCTGCGAACCGAGCGCCATGGGGCGCGAGGCAGCCAAAAGCCGCGTATCCTGCTCGCCGAAATGGGCGAAGATCGCAAATCGCAAAGTGCGCGTTCCAACTTCGCTATGGAGTTTCTGGCTTGCGCCGGACTCGAAAGCCGAATCATGCGCTTCCGACGTGCTGAAGAGATCAAGACCGGTGATTGGGATTTGATCGTCTTGTGCAGCGCGGACGCGGAGTATCTCTCCATTGCTTCCACTCTCTTCGAGAGGATGACGGCGTCGGTTCCGGTCGTTGTCGCCGGTCTTCCGGAAACGGCTGACAAGCTTCGCGCTCTGGGCGTTGCGGAGTTCATGCACGTGCGCTGCAATGCCGTGGAGACCCTGGCAAACATCCAGAGGCTTGCGGGGATCAAGGATTAGCTATGCGCCCCGACTTCTCAAAAATCGAATACCGGCCTATCGCATCTTTTGATCCCGATGCGGCCGGCAATTCCATGTCGACCGGCGACGGTTGGCTCTCGCCCGAGCACATCGAAATAAAGCCAATCTATTCGACCGGGGATCTCGCCGGCCTCGAGCATCTCAACTATGCCGCGGGCGTGGCGCCGTTTCTGCGCGGCCCGTATAGCACGATGTACGCTATGCGCCCGTGGACCATCCGCCAATATGCGGGATTTTCGACTGCGGAAGAATCGAATGCATTTTTCCGTCGAAATCTGGCCGCCGGGCAAAAGGGCCTTTCGGTCGCTTTCGACCTGGCCACGCATCGCGGATACGATTCCGATCACGAGCGCGTGTCAGGAGACGTGGGCAAGGCGGGAGTCGCGGTCGATTCGGTCCTCGACATGAAGGTTCTTTTCAATCGCATTCCGCTCGATCGCATGTCGGTATCGATGACGATGAATGGCGCGGTTCTGCCGATCATGGCGTTCTATATCGTTGCGGCGGAAGAACAGGGTGTGGCGCCGAAGCAGCTGAGCGGAACCATTCAGAACGACATCCTCAAAGAGTTCATGGTTCGCAATACCTACATCTATCCGCCCGAGCCCTCGATGCGCATCATCGGGGATATTTTCCGGTTCTGTGCCGATCGCATGCCGAAATTCAATTGCATCAGCGTGAGCGGCTATCACATGCAGGAGGCGGGCGCGACGGCGGACATCGAGCTGGCTTACACGCTGGCGGACGGACTTGAATATCTCCGCACCGGCATCAAGGCCGGCCTCGAGATCGACGATTTTGCACCGCGCATCTCATTCTTCTGGGGCATCGGCATGAACTACTTCATGGAGATTGCCAAGCTGCGTGCCGCGCGAATCCTGTGGGCAAAGATCGTGCGCCGGTTCAATCCGGCGAATCCGAAATCGATGGCGCTGCGCGCGCATTCGCAGACCTCGGGATGGAGCCTTGCGGCCCAGGATCCCTATAACAACGTGGTGCGCACCTGCGTGGAGGCAATGGCCGCCGCGTTCGGGCACACGCAGTCCCTGCATACCAACGCTCTTGATGAAGCATTGGCGCTGCCTACCGATTTCTCCGCGCGCATTGCCCGCAATACGCAAATCTATCTGCAGCAGGAAACCGGCATCACGCGGATCATCGACCCGTGGGCTGGGTCTTACTACGTTGAGCGCCTGACACACGAATTGATGCACGCTGCATGGGCGTACATCGAAGAGGTTGAAAAACTGGGAGGCATGGCCAAGGCGATCGAAACAGGCCTGCCGAAGGTGCGTATCGAAGAGGCCGCGGCGCGCCGACAAGCAAGAATCGACTCGGGCAAAGACGTGATCGTCGGCGTGAACTCCTATTGTGCGCCCGAGGAACCCGACATCCCGGTGCTTTCGATCGACGCAGCCACGGTTCGGGAAACGCAAATCGCGAGACTGAAGAAGTTGAAACAGGAACGCGACTCGATCGCTGTGGAGCAAGCGCTCAGGCGCGTTGAGAATGCCGCCGCAAGCGGCGGGGAGAATCTGCTGGCGTGCGCGGTGGATGCAGCGAGGTCGCGTGCAACGCTGGGTGAGATCTCATCGGCTCTCGAGAGAGTCTGGGGGCGGTATGAGGCGGTCCCCCACACCATCACCGGCGTTTATTCAGCCGAGAACTGCCGCACGGATGACTTCAAAAGGGCGCAGGCCATGGTTGCTGAATTCGAGGAGATGGAAGGACGCCGTCCACGCATCCTCATCGCCAAGATGGGCCAGGACGGGCACGATCGGGGCGCGAAGGTGATTGCCACCGCGTTTGCCGACATCGGTTTCGATGTGGACATTGGGCCGCTGTTCCAGACGCCTCGCGAAGTGGCGCGGTTTGCGATCGAGAGCGATGTGCACCTTGTTGGTGTGTCGTCGCTCGCCGCGGGTCATCGCACGCTGGTGCCGGAACTCATCGCCGAACTGCGGAGCATGGGCAGGGAAGACATCGCAGTTGTGGTTGGCGGGGTCATTCCGCCCCAGGATCACGAGTTTCTGCATGACGCAGGAGTTGCCGGCATCTTTGGGCCGGGAACAAGGATTCCCATTGCTGCACAGCAGGTACTTCAATTACTTGTTCGGAAACCAATAGGAGCGCACGCCTGATTGACCCCGTTGAACAAGAGCGCAGCGTCTATCATCTCCGGTGAGCCGGCTGATCGCAGTCATCGTGCCTCGAATCGGCAGCTGATTTCGCAGGCGCAGTATGTCGAAGCAATCCATTCGGGCGATCGGTCGATTCTCGCCCGCGCCATCACCCTTATTGAGAGCTCTCGCTGCAAAGATCGGGAGATGGCGGAGCAGATTGTCGAATCGTGCCTGCCCGCAAGCGGCAGGTCGATCCGCGTAGGCGTTACCGGCGTGCCGGGCGCGGGTAAGAGCAGCATCATCGAAGCGCTTGGCAAGCATTTGATCCAGGAGCGCGGAGAAAACGTTGCGGTGCTTGCCATCGATCCAAGCAGCGAGATCAGCGGCGGCAGCATCCTCGGCGATAAAACACGCATGACATTCCTCGCCGCCAGCGGCTCGGCGTTCATCCGGCCATCTCCGGCACGCGGTTCGACAGGCGGCGTTGCTCATCACACGCGCGAGGCCATGATCCTCTGCGAAGCAGCCGGGTACAAGAACATCCTTATTGAAACCGTCGGTGTGGGCCAGACCGAGATTGCCGTCCGCGAGATGGTGGATTTCCTCCTTCTCATCGCGCTTGGCGGAGCGGGCGATGAACTGCAAGGGATCAAGCGGGGCGTGATGGAGATGGCCGACCTGGTTGCTGTCAACAAGGCGGACCGGAGCAACACCGCGGCCGCGGAAACGGCTCGAGCCGAGGCTGAGAATGCGCTGCGCCTTTTGCCAGCGTCTGCATCGGGATGGACGCCGCAGGCCATAGTCTGCTCTGCACAAAACGGGCGGGGTATCAAGGCAATCTGGACGGCCGTCCTTGAACATCAGACCATCACGAAAACGAACGGCTGGCTGGAGCATCTGCGGCGCGAGCAGCAATTGCGTTGGATGAACTCCGCGATCGAGCAAGGCCTGATGCGGCTCTTCCATTCGCATCCCGCGATCCTTCGTCACATGAGCGATCTCGAACGGGATGTTCTGGAAGGACGCACCTCGCCGCTGCGCGCGGCCAACTCGCTGCTTGAGATGTATGCGCTCCAAGAACAGCGCATGCGTCCCGAGGAGACGCCCTTGCATTGATTTCAGCGCGGCCGGCCAAAGCCGTGCTGTTTCCAAAGCTTCTCCCAGTGCCAGACGCCGTAGGCTGCTTCGGTAGGCAGCCGGTACCCAAGCTGATGGGCAAGCATGATGATCTGCCCGCGGTGATGCGCCTCGTGCCCAAACATGTAGGCGAACATAGTGGCGCCCGCAGGCCAGATCTGCGCATATCCATCGCGATTGAATTGCTTAACGCGCCGGGTCGATTCCGTTGATAGAGCATCGGTGAGCATGCGAACGCATTGTGCCGCGCTTTTTTTGTGCGAGGCGGCTGTCTGCTTCATTGAGCATCGATCCGGGTCGAGCAATGCCGGACATTTCAGGTGCGGAGCCGAATTTCGCAGCCAGGAAATGCGTGCGTTGTGGAGGTGAGCGAAGATGGCGGCAATGGTGCGGCCTCCGCGACCCTTCACCGTGACCAGCTTCGCGCGCCACGCTCGCGGATCGAGATGAGAAAGGATGAGCTGGTTCATCGCGTCGTTCACCGCATAGGTTTCGAGCAACACATCTCGTATCTGAACCAGACGCTCATCGGAAGAGGGTTGCACGAAAGCCTCCGGACGCCGCGCCGATGCAACCGGAAGATTCGAATCAGGCCGTGATCGGCAGGGATATCTGGATCGTAGTCCCGCCCCCGGCGCGATTCAATGCTCGAATCTGGCCGTTGTGCAGCTTTACAGCTCGCTCGGCGATGGCAAGGCCCACGCCGAACCCGCCAGTCTGCGCGTTGCGCGCAAGATCGACCCGGTAGAAGGGACGGAAGATGGCGTCGAGCTCCGACTCCGGAATGCCTGGGCCGCGATCGCTGACCTCGACCATGACCGCGTGGGCCTGGCTATCCTGGTGCAGCCGCACTTCGACCTGAGTGCCTGCTTCGGTGTAGCGGATGGCATTGCGAATCACGTTTTCGATTGCGCGATACAGCAACTCGCGCCGGCCCTGGACCGCGCACTCGCATTCGGCCTTCAGTTCGACGGCGGCGCCTCGCTGCTGCGCCTCATACTCTGAATCGGGCAACATCTCGCCGAGCAGCTGCTTCAGGGAGACTTTTTCCGGTTGGTCCAGGCTCTCTGCTGCTTCCATCGATGAGAGGGTCAACAATTGACCGATCAGTTGGTTCAGCCGTTCCGTTTCCCGCTCGATGCGGTTGAGGTGCGAAGTCATCTTCGGATCGGCATCTTCGCGCGACAATTCCAAGGCCACGTTGGCGCGCGCGAGGGGCGAACGGAGCTCATGCGAGACATCACGCAGCAGCAGCTTGTGCGCATTCACGAGCGATTCCAGCCGCTCGGCCATGTGATTGAAGTCGTGCACGAGGCCTTCGAACTCGTCGCCCTTGGGCGAGCGCGAATCGGCGTCTTTCACGCGCGTGCTTAATTTGCCGCGAGCGAGCTCGCGCGCTGCTTTGCGCAATCGCACCACGGGGCGCGTGAATATCATGACCAGCACGAAGGTCGTGAGCCCACCGACCGCGATGGCCACGGGCAACTGCGGAAAGGAGAAATGCAGCAGGTCGCCATACCAGGTGTGATTGTCATGATGCGCGGGAACGAGGATCAGGAACCGGAAGGCGCGTCCAGTGGCCGAGGTGACGGGAAACGTCCACACCGTGTCATTGCCCATTTGGCGGCCATAGATCTCGGCGGCCGATGCAACCTGTGCAGGCGTGCTCAGCCCGGTCTGACCGCATACCGTGGTGCCGTGCTCGTCGACCAGCGAAAGAATTTCGTTGCGCTCTTTGGCAAATGCGTTAAACCCAGCACATCCCTGCGAGTCGAACGCTTTCAACGCGAGTGACGCGTCATAGTGCAGGCTCCTGAAGGCCGGATCGAGCATGGAGGCGGGGTGGGGAAACCTGCGGCTCAGAATGAATGCGGTCGTGATGACGAAGATGAGGCTCTGCGCGATCCAGAAGATGATGAAGATTTTGAAAAACAGGCGCATCGCATCAATCTCCCGTTTCCGCAAAATCGCTATCGATGACGAGCTGATAGCCGACACCGCGAATCGTCTTCACTTCGTCTTCCGGCGATCCAACCTGGCTCAGCTTCCGTCGCAAGCGACTCACATGCATATCGAGGCTGCGATCAAACGGGTCGAAAGGCCTGCCCAGCACCGATTGCGAAAGCTCTTCGCGATTGACCACCTTACCCGGGGACTGCATCAGTGCTTCGAGCAGTCCGAACTCGATGTCAGTGAGGTCGAGCCTCTTGCCGGTCTTCAATGCTTTGCGTGCGGCGGGATCGAGCTCCAGATCGCGGACGCGCAATATGCCTGATGCCGCAGAGGCCGAGCCGGCATTGCGGCGCAACACTGCGCGCATCCGGGCGAGCAGTTCACGGGGATTGAAAGGCTTGGGCAGGTAGTCGTCCGCTCCGATCTCGAGGCCGACAATGCGATCCACATCTTCGCCGCGAGCCGTCAGCAGCAGCACATTCACCGGCGACTCTGCGCGGATCCGCTTGAGGACTTCAAACCCATCCATGCCGGGCAGCATCACGTCCAGCAGCACCATGGCCCACGGCCGTTGCAGGGCGGCCTTCAGGCCCGTATCACCTCGATGCGCCGTTCTCACGCGATAGCCGTTCTTGCCCAGGTACTCAGTGAGCATCGAACACAGCTCCACGTCATCGTCGATCAGGAGAATTTCGTCCACTTCAACTGGGCCTCTCTGAAAAGGCTACGCGTCCGCGGCCCCGGAATCACAGGGAAAATGTAACAAATCGTCACACTCCCGTTACAAATCTTTACAGTCGGTTACTCATCATGACAGCGCTTGCCCGCGGCCTCGCTTCTACTGAGATCAATCGAATTGGGAGTTGAGGTCGCAATGATCAAGCACAAAGCTCTGACTCAGGTGTTCATGGCCCTTGTCCTGGGCTGGTTCGCCGGCGTATTTGCACTGGCGCAGGGAACCGCCGGCGAGATTCGCGGGGTGGTAGCCGATCCGACGGGCGCGGTGGTTCCGTCGGCCGACGTGGTGCTGACGGGCGCATCGGGCAGCTCGAAATCGGCAAGCAGCGGCCGCGATGGCTCGTTTCACATTGCAGGCGTCGAACCCGGGACATACACGCTGGTCGTCTCGGCGAAGGGATTCGCGCCGACAACACTGGAGAACATCGAAGTGCAATCGGGCCAGAGCCTGCAGGAAAATGTGACCCTGCAGCTTCCGGTGGAGCAGCAGCAGGTCGAGGTTTCGGCAGAGTCACTGGGCGTGAGCACGGCCGCGGACAATAACGCGAGCGCGATCGTGATCAAAGGCAAGGACCTTGATGCGCTTTCGGACGATCCAGACGAGCTGCAGAACGAATTGAACGCCCTGGCCGGTCCTTCTGCCGGCCCCAATGGCGCGCAGATCTTTATCGATGGATTCACGGGCGGGCAGCTCCCGCCGAAATCGTCGATACGCGAGATTCGCATCAATCAGAATCCCTTCTCAGCGCATTACGACAAGCTCGGGTATGGCCGAATCGAAATTCTCACCAAGCCGGGAACCGACAAACTCCACGGAAACGCGATGATTATGGGCAACGACTCGGCGTTCAACTCCTTGAACCCCTTCGTGAGCCAGGAGCCGTCGTACTACACCACCTTTATGAATGCGAGCGCCGGCGGAGCGATGGGAAAAAAGGCATCGTGGTTCAGCAGCATCTTCCGTCGCGACAATGCTTCAAACTCAATCATCAACGCCGACCTTCTCGGCGCAAACGGGAGTCCGTACAACTACACGGCGGCGGTTTCGAATCCGCAGTCTCGGCTCGATGTGGGCCCGCGGTTCGATTTTCAGCTTGGCGACAAGAACACGCTGACGGTACGTTACATGCTCGATCGCCAGGTGCAGACCAACAGCGGCGTGTCGCAGTTCGCGCTGCAATCACAGGCTTACAACGTTTCGAACTACGAAAACAGCCTGCAGGTCAGCGATACGCAGATCCTAAGCGCCAATGCGGTGAATGAGACGCGATTCCAGTACATCCGCGATCGCGACAATCAGACCGCACAGAATAGTGACCCGACGGTGACAGTGCAAGGCGCGTTTACCGGAGGCGGAAGCAATTCGGGAGTGGTGCGTGACAACCAGGATCGTTTCGAATTTGAGAATGACACTACCATTGCGAAGGGCGCGCATGCCATCGAATTCGGAGGACGATTCCGGTTGACGCGCGACGCGAACTATTCCACCTCGGGCTTCAACGGCAACTATATCTATTCGTCGCTGGCAGCATACGCGGCGAATACGCCTTCGGAATACGACGTGACCGCGGGCAATGCCAATTCGAACGTGGACGTGTTCGATGCCGGCCTGTTCTACCAGGATGACTACAAGTTTCGCCCGAACCTGACGTTGAGCTACGGACTGCGTTATGAGGCGCAAAACCGGATCAGCGATCACAACGACTGGGCTCCGCGCGTGTCGTTTGCGTGGGCTCCGAAGATCGGGAGCGGTCCGGCAAAAACCGTGATCCGCGCCGGCTACGGATGGTTTTACGACCGCTTCAATTCCACTTATGTTCTCGATGCGATTCGGCAGAACGGAGTCAACCAGCAGCAATACGTCGTGAAGGATCCGACGTTCTATCAGAATGCGCCGCCGGCAAGCGCGCTTGCATCGCTCACTTCCGTTGCGCCCACGGTGTATCAGGTTGCGTCAAACCTGAGAGCGTCTCTCAACATGCAGTCCGCGGTTGGAGTGGAGCATCAATTCGGCAAGATCGCCACCGCATCGGTAACCTACGTGAATTCGCGCGGTGTTCATCAATATCTGAGCGACAACGTGAATGCGTTTCTGCCTGGAACTTATGATGTTGCGACCGGGACTGGCACACGCCCCAATGGCCTCAACGAGAACATCTATCAATTCCAATCAGGCGGCGTGTACAACCAGAATCAGCTGATGATGAACTACACGGTGCGGGCAAAGCGGGTTTCGCTGTTCGGCTTCTATGTTCTGAATTTCGCGAATGCCGATACTTCCGGCGCGACGTACTTTCCATCGAACCCATTCGATCCCGGCGCGGATTATGGACGCGCGAACTTCGATGTGCGCAACCGGTTCCTGATGGCCGGAAATCTTACGGGGCCCTATGGAGTCTCGTTCAGCCCGATGCTGGTGGTGAACTCCGGAACGCCTTACAACATCGTGATCGGCCAGGACCTGAATGGAGACAACCAGTTCAACGATCGCCCGGCCTATGCAACGGCTGCGAGCACTGATGTCGTTCAGACGCCGTACGGCACTTTTGATTTGAATCCTTCTGCGGACGCTGCGCGCATTCCCTACAACTTCGGCATGGGACCGGGGCAACTGAGCATGAATGCCCGGATCAGCAAGTCGTTCGGCATTGGCCCGAAGGTGGAAGGCTCTGGACCGATGGGCGGATTTGGCGGTGGTCCCGGCGGCGGTGGACCGCCTCCGGGTGGTGGCGGACCTAGCGGTGGGCCGGGTGGCGGTGGGCCTCCAGGAGGCGGCCTTGGTCCTGGCGGGCTGAGCCGAAGCGGCGGACCTCCGCGGCTCGACCAGGCAGTTCCACGGCGCTACTCACTCACCTTCTCGGCGATGACACGCAACATCTTCAACAACGTGAACCTGGCGCAACCGGTTGGCGTGCTCGAGTCGCCGCTGTTCGGCAAGTCGAATGCTCTCGCGGGAGGATTCTTCTCCTCGCCTGCATCGAACCGCAGCATCGATCTGCAACTGATGTTCAACTTCTGAGCCATTCCAGGTAAGCAGCTCACAACGGCAACGGCGGGCCTCTGCCCGCCCAATTCCCGGGCAGGAGGAATCATGCATCTCCGGCAACATTCGAAGCGCGTCGGAATCGCGTGTGCAATCGCAGGCACGATGCTAGGCATATGCCTCGTCGCATACAATGCTCAGTCGAGCTGTGAACCCGTAGTGGGGGCCCAATCAATTAGCGCTGCAAGCTCGCGAGGGGGCGGGGCCGCTCCTCATCCCGTATCGGGCGATCACCCCAAACCGTGGCTGAGAATGGTGGTCACGCACGCCATCTCGATTGCAGGCAAACTGGCAGCTTCATAAAAGGAGTAGGACGATGCGCCAACCGATGGCAGGTCTTCTTCTCGCGGGTACGACACTCGCAGCAGTGTGGTGCGCGGCGGTTCCCGGGTTCGCTCAGGCTACGCCGCAGAAAGCGCTGCTTGCTCTTTCCAAGCGCGATCACACGCTGGCCATCGTCGATCCGACGTCCCTCAAAGTGATTGCGCGCGCGCCGGTGGGGCCCGATCCGCACGAAGTGATCGCATCGGAAGACGGCAAGACGGCCTATGTTTCCATTTATGGGGGCGGGCGGTATCACGCTCTGTCTGTGATTGATCTGGTGGGGCAGAAGGCGTTGCCGGATATCGACACCGGGGCGCTCAATGGCCCGCACGGGCTCATGTTCCTTGGCGGAAAGCTGTGGTTCACCGCCGAAGGCGCGAAGGCGATTGCTCGGTACGATCCGGCAACGGAGAAGGTCGACTGGATCATGGGCACCGGCCAGAACCGCACGCACATGCTCTTCGTTACGAAAGACGAGAAGGAGATCTACACGACCAATGTTGCATCGGCGACGGTCACGATTCTCGATTTGGTAAAGATGCCTCAGATGGGGCCGCCACCTCACCCCAACGACAAGGACCCGTCGTTGGGGACCCCGCCGCCCGGCATGCAGCCCCCGCCAGGCATGCAGCCGCCCCCGGGCGCAATGGGCCCTCCGCCAGGAGGTGGGCCGCCACGCATGGACTGGACTGAAACCGTGATTTCGGTTGGCAAAGGCGATGAGGGATTCGATGTCTCGCCGGATGGCCGCGAACTGTGGACAGCGAATGCGCAGGATGGGACGATCTCCGTGATAGATCTTGCGAGCCGCAAAGTGATCGCGACGCTGGACGCGAACGTTCGCAGCGCGAACCGGCTCAAGTTCACACCCGACGGCAAGCTGGTGTTCATTTCTTTGCTGGGCGGCAGCGACCTGGTCATCTACGATGCATCATCGCGCAAAGAATTCAAGCGCGTGAAGATCGGCCACGGCGCGGCTGGAATCCTGATGGACCCGGATGGCACGCGCGCCTATGTTTCGTGCGGTCCCGACAACTACGTTGCGGTGATCGATCTGAAGAGCCTCGAAGTCGCTGGACACATCGACGTTGGAGGCGAGCCCGATGGACTTGCGTGGGCCATGCAGCCTTAACCGCACCTTTGCGTCGGGTGCGTCTTTCTGTGGTCGGTATGTTCAAATGATTCGCAGCCATGCAAGGCTGCGAGGCATACAGTGACATTTCAAATCCGGATGCGCCGGTGCGTGGCTACCTGCACCGCGCGAGTGATCCTGCGTCCGGGTGCCTGATCCTGACACACGGGGCCGGCGCGAATTGCCAATCGCTCCTTCTCACCACATTGGCCAATGCGTTCAGCGCAGCGGGCCTCACGGTGCTTCGTTGCGACCTGCCGTTTCGCCAACTCCGCCCCCATGGTCCACCGATGCGCGGAAGCGCGGAGCGCGATCAGCAGGGACTGCGAGCAGCGGTTGAATCGATGCGGCGCGTCGTCGGCGGTAAGGTCTGTCTCGGCGGCCATTCGTACGGGGGAAGACAGGCATCCATATTGGCATCGAGCGAATCGCAATTGGTGGATCGGCTTCTTCTGCTCTCGTACCCGCTCCATCCGCCGAAGAAGCCGGACGAGCTGCGCACCAGGCATTTTCCAGCGCTGCAGGTTCCATCATTATTTGTTTCTGGAACTCGGGATGGATTCGCTACGATGGCGGAAATGGAAGCGGCATTGAAGCTGATCCCCGCGCGCACTGAACTGATGCAGGTCTCCGGTGCGGGCCACGAGCTGATGACCAGTCGCAACCGGGATGTAATAGCGCAGCAGATTGTTTCGCAGTTTCTTGCGTTCGCCCATTCCGCGGCCTGATGCATCGCAATCGAGAATTCATTCATGCCAGCACGCACCAAATCGCATTCGGATTCAGCAAAAGCGGTTGACCGCCAGCTCGAGCGCTATCGCTCGATGCGCGACTTCCACATTACGGCCGAGCCACGCGGAGGAGCGAACAACAAAAGCCGAGCCAAGAAAGAAGAGCCGATGCCCTTCGTGATTCAGAAGCACGCCGCAACGCGACTGCATTACGATTTCCGGCTCGGGTGGCGAGGAGTGCTCAAGAGTTGGGCCGTGACCAAGGGCCCCAGTTACTTTACGGGCGACAAGCGGCTTGCGGTCCAGGTTGAAGACCATCCCATGGAATATGGAGGCTTTGAAGGCACCATTCCCAAGGGCCAGTACGGCGGCGGGACCGTGATGGTGTGGGACTTCGGCAAGTGGAAGGCCGAAGGAGACGTGGATCAGGAACTGGAAAAGGGCAACCTCAAGTTCTGGCTCGAAGGGACCAAAATGAGAGGGAAGTGGGCGCTGATTCGCTTGCGTCCGCGACCCAATGAGAGATCCGACAAACCGAACTGGCTGCTGATTAAGGAAAAGGATGAGTGGGCGCAACCGGAAGACGCCCCCGCCATCACGGAGGAAGCTCCTGACAGCGCGCTCACGCAACGCACCATGGAGCAGATTGCCAAGAGCAGCGATCACGTCTGGGATTCGAAGGTCGGGCTCCGCGAGAATCCGGAGCCCGGGAAGCGGCCTTCCGGAACCCGCGAACGCAAGGCTGCGGGGCGGCGGAAATCGAAAATCGAACGCACCCTGCGATCGATTCCGAAGGAAAAGTTTCCGGGATTTGTGGCTCCTCAGTTGGCGCAGCAGGCACGGTCGGCGCCGACCACCGACGATTGGGTACACGAGCTCAAGCTCGACGGATACCGCGTGCAGATCCAGGTGCGAAGAGATGGCGCGCGTCACGAAACAAAGCTTTTGACGCGTAATGGTCTTGACTGGACGGCGCGCATGCCGGAGCTGGCTCAAGCCGCGGCAACTCTGGATGTCGACAGTGCGATACTCGATGGCGAAGTTGTCGTGCTCGATAGCCACGGACGAGCGAATTTTGGTGATTTGCAGGCATCGTTCCAGAAGAAAGCGGACCGGCATCTCCTCTACTTTGCGTTCGACGTGCTTCATTTGAACGGGCACAATTTGCGCGAACTCTCTTTGTTGCGAAGGAAGGAGATTCTCACTGATGTGCTGTCGGGAATCGATCCAGTTTCGCCCTTGCGGATGTGCGAGCACATTGAAGCGCCGGGAGACCAGGTGCTGAAAAGCGCCTGCAAACTGGGAGCCGAGGGCATTGTGTCCAAGGTGGCGTCGGCGCGCTACACATCGGGGCGATCGGTTGCGTGGCTGAAGATGAAGTGCGGGTTGCAGCAGGAGTTTGTTGTCGGCGGTTTCACTCCGCCTTCCAACGGAGGACGAGGGCTCGGTGCGCTGCTGCTTGGCTACTACGATGAAGGCAAGCTGCGCTACGCCGGACGCGTTGGAACCGGATTCAAGCATGAAACGGAACGCGCCCTGCGAATCCGGCTCGATGCACTGGTCCAAAAGCGTGCGCCGTTCGCGGAACTCCCGCGGGAATCGACGCGGGGTGTTTTCTGGGTGAAACCGGAACTGGTGGCGCAGGTGTCGTTCACGGCGTGGACCAACGACAACCTGGTGCGGCAAGCTGCATTCAAGCATCTGCGCGAAGACAAGAGCCCAGAGGAGGTTGTCCGCGAATTTCCGGCGGCGAGCGGTGCCGAGCCTGAGGAATCGCCGGCATCGAGTCCTCAACAGCGCGCGGCGCCTCGGAGCCGGACCGTGAAGACATCGACTGAAAATATGCCTCGCCTGCCCATCACGCACCCCGACAAGGTGCTCGATCACGACAGCGGAATGACGAAGCAGCAGCTCGCCGAGTACTACTACACGGTTGCCGAAGAGATGCTGCCCCATATCGCAAACCGGCCGTTAAGCGTCGTTCGCTGTCCCGATGGTGTCGGCAGCCCGTGCTTCTTTCAAAAGCATGTGAGCCGGGGCTTGCCGCGGGGTGTCAACAACATTCCCATTGCGAACAAGAAGACGGGCAAGAAGGAAGAGTTCCTGACGGTCAGCACGCAGGAGGGGCTCGTCGGACTCGCGCAGCTTGGCGCTCTTGAGATACATCCGTGGGGATCGACGAATGATTCGATCGATCAGCCCGATCGCATCATCTTCGATCTTGATCCCGACGAATCGATCGCGTGGTCTGACCTTGCAGGCGCGGCCGAAGAGATGCGGAAGCGACTCGCTGAATTCAAGCTTACGAGCTTTCTGAAGAGCACGGGTGGCAAGGGATTGCATGTGGTCGCTCCGATCCGGCCTGAGCACGATTGGGCTACCGTCAAGCAGTTCGCACATGCGGTCGCGCTCAAAATGGAGAAGGAAAATCCCAGGCTCTACATCACGAACATGTCGAAGGCCGCGCGCAAGAACAAGATCTACCTCGACTATCTGCGCAACGATCGCGAATCGACGGCGATTGCACCCTTCTCCACCCGCGCACGCCCGGGCGTTCCCATTTCCATGACTCTGGAATGGAAGGAACTCAAATCAAAAGTTGCGCCCAAGTTTTACGTGACCGAACCGGAGGACTGGAGAAAACGGCTGCGCCGCGATCCGTGGGCAGCGATGGCCGATTCAGAGCAGCGCTTGACGGCCGAAGCGCTTCGAGCCGCCGGCGTGAAGGCCTGATGTCGATCGCATTCGGGAACGTGAGCGCATGGCATTCATGCCGCGTTCACGCGCCGTGCATCGAAACGAATGTGGAATCGAGATGTGCAAGCGAATGCAAGGCGAAAGGCTGATCGGTACTGCTGATTCTGCTTCACTGATTTCCACAGATGCGGTAAACTCTTGACTCTACAGTCGGAGAAGCCGCGCTCTGAGAGCGCGGGAGGTCATCATGGCACGTCCCTATTGGACAGGGAATCTGCAGATTTCGCTTGTATCATTCGGCGTCAGTCTTTATGTCGCGACCGAGAGCAAAAGCCAGATCAGTTTTCATCAAATCAGCAGGCGGACCGGCGAACGCATCCGTCATCAAAAGGTGCTGGAGAGCGCTGCCGAAAGCAACGAAGGTGCGACTGCCGTGGAGAAGGACGAGATTGTCAAGGGCTACGAATACCAGAAGGGCCAATACGTCATCATCGAGCCGGCTGAACTCGAAAACCTTCGCGTTCCTTCCAAACACACGATCGCCGTGTCGCAGTTTGTGAATCGCACTGAACTGAACCCCGAGTACCTTGAAAAGCCATACTTCCTTGTTCCCGAGAATGACTCGCAGGCGGAGGCATTCAACGTGGTGAGGCAGGCGCTGGTCGACACGGGCAAAGTCGCCATTGGAAAGGTCACGTTTTCGGGCCGGGAAAACATTGTCGCCGTCGCGCCCGCCGCCGACGATGATCGCGGACTGATGGCCTACACGATGCGGTTCCAGTATGAGCTTCGCAATAAGGCTGACTACTTCCGCGACATCAAGGAGACGGCCATCGATCGCGACTCACTCGAGCTTGCCGAGACGTTGATCAAGAAGATGTCAGCCAAGCTCGACATCAGCAAGTTCGAAGATGGCTACGAGACTGCGGTCAAGGCGCTCATCGATGCGAAGATGAAGAACCTGCCCGTTCCCATCGACGAAGCGCCGCGTCAGCAGCCAGGCAAGGTTGTGAACTTGATGGATGCGCTGCGCAAGAGCATCGGCCAGGACACGGCGAAGAAGCCGCCGAAGAGCGAAAAGGCGCCGGCCGCCTCAGGGAAGAAGATGGGGATTGTGAAACCGCAGGCCAAAGCGGTTGCCCGACGCAAATCGGCTTGAGGCGCTCGGAACATTCAATTGCTGTGCCTCACACGACGTGGCCCGCATTCTTGAAGGGGGCCTTGCCCCGAACAGTGCCGACTTGTGGTTCCAACGTTAAGTCTCGTTGCGGTGGCCTGGATTAAGCTGAATTCCGCGTGGGGCTCCGGGTTCAAACAGTTCTTGCCCCTTCCGGGCGCATGTCCCTATCCAGGCGGCGCATGGGATCCATCGCTGGACCTTTCCGGCGTTCCAAACGACCAATGCAAACAGCAATGGTGGCCATCCCTGGCTCCTCAGTCTCCCACGTCCGAAACCGCTCGATGAGCGATTTGGCGATAACGCGCTCTTCGAGATTCGTCAGCGCCAAACTTCAGGATTGCCGGCTTCTCTCACCGCCAGTCATCCATAGCGTACACATCGGCGCGGTTGAATCCGTCCCCGTACGGCCGGTGCATGGCGACACCCTGTGTCATGGCTTTATAGCCGTGGGCGAGCATCTGGGTGTATGCGTCTCTACGTGCCAGGTTCACACCGGCTTCAACATCGGCTCCGCGGGAGACAGCGAATCTGTCGATCGCGTCAAGAAGCAGGTCGAAACGGACATCGGCCGCGTTGCCTCCGCGCACCACGCCGAACTTCACATAGCATGTCTTCGCGCCGCCTTCCGATCCTGGGCCAGTCATACACACAGCAAATCCGTCGAGCTTCAAGCGCGAGTCGATCATCACCACGTCGCCCACCCCTTGGGCCAGCACAGCACGAATCTCGTCGCTCAGATCGAGGCCGTTGTCGATCCGGTTCGTCAGCCGCACGCAAGCACGGATCCTCTCTTCGCGCTGGCTCTTTTTCAACATCGACAGCAGAACCGGCATGCTGCCGTTTGAACCACGTGCGTTCGTCGCCGGTGCGTGCTGCATCACCGCCGTCAAGTATCCGGGCCAGAAGCCGAATTTGTTGTAAAGGCCCACGTGCTTCGCGCTCTGCGCAAAGGTGAACAGACCGCTGCGCCGAAGTTTCCAACCGTCGAGAATCTTTACGGTCCCTTCCAAGAGCCGCTGTGCCACGCCATGACCCCAGAGTTCTGGCAGCACTGTCAGCGGCCCAAAGAATCCAAACGAACCCCAGCGCGTGATGACATTGGTGCCCACGAGCCGGCCATCGATGCGTGCTCCAAGAACCCTCGTGTTCGGGGCCCGCCATCGCGGCGTCATCAAGTCTCGATCTCCCATAAACTGCATGGGATCTGGTAAGCCGAGAAAGGTTCCAAAGGCCAGCCGCACAATGCGAACCGCCTCGCCTAGCTCGCTCTCGCGCAGGGCGCTGACTCTGACTGCATCATTCTTCGACATGAGAAATCCGACTTCCGTGCGCTGCGAAGATCAGGGACGCGCTGTGGCGGCCAGATTGAAGTAAGTTCCAAGCAAATCATAGGAGCTCCGCTTCACAGCATGCAATCAATTTGGAAACGCTTCACGAACTTGGCCGGCGCAGCTACGGGTTATCTACTCTTACTGAAGTCGGGATCGATGGTCGCAACCAACGGTTGACCCGCCTGATTGTGGGCGTGCAACCGGATAACTGCAAGTTTCGATCTCTGTTGACGATTTCAGGCCAAATCACGTTTCCAGCGACGGGCTGGAAATGCGCATTGGCGATGATGCACTCATTGACACCTGCACACCGGATCTCTGACGGGAGCGGCGTTTTCTGCTACCGATCCTGAAAATGATGCCGAAGTGTTTACTCGAACATAAACTTCAGGATCGCCCACTCCCCACCCGGATCTCGCAAGAAGGGATCGATTGAATTCGCTCACTGAGCGAAAAGACTCATGCCTGAAAGGCACAGACCAAAGCCTTGCTTACAAGGGATCGAGGATCGCGAAATGATCAGTGTGGCAGATAAACACGCGACGGAAAAGTTCTATTGTCAGCAGTCCATCGAAGTCCGATGCGCGGGAATCTTTCTGGGCGCCTGCCAGGGTGATGAACGGAACCTTAGAGATTTCGACTGAGCCGATCTTCATGTTCTGGGGCGGCAACGCCATAAATGTCCGTTGCGGTCCATTCGCGCCGCCCCCGTGTAAGGAAGCGCCCCGGAACAGTCCCAATGCCATGTATTCGGAGGTGTTGTACAAGAAGGGGACATTCGAGCCCGAGTCCAGCTTCAGGCGAACCGGCCGCATTCCATCCGAGAGTCGGGCCAAAACGATGAGGGACTCGGGCAGCAGCGAACCGTCCTTCTGTGTCGGTGCCAGCAGCGGAATGTGCGATCCCTTTACCTCTCCGCGCATGGCCGCCGAGTCATCGAGACAGAGCAGGTGGTGCGCATTGTCGATGAGCATGTCAAAGTGCGCGAGAAAATCCTCGCCAATGACACCCCGAATATTGAGGCCAGTGGCCTGGAGATTCTGGAGGTCGTACACCAACACTTTTGGGCTTGTAATGGAGTGGGATCCGACGTCGAGCTGATCAAGCTGTGCAAAGGAAGCTGAAGCATGGACTCCGACGCTAACGACATCAGCCCTGCCCCACGTGCTCAGTTTGAGTTCCTTGGCCAGCGAGGGATCGACCAGCGTGATCTGCGTGCCCGTATCCAACAGGAACCTGTAGGGGCCGGAATGGTTCACGGAGACGTCCACGATCATCTTGTGGCGGTTGATAAGACGGATAGGTACACTGGCAACATTCCCTGGGCAATGTGTTTCTGCGGAAAGCGTGGAGACGATGGTTGCGGCAAGAACGAACGAAGCGAAACCCCTGAATTTTCTCATTTCGAGTGCTCCTCAGCCGGGAAGGCTGAGGGCACTCTGGGCGCGTGCTTCTACATGGTCTTGAACGGGTCCTGATCAGTTCCTGAACACGCCTGATGTAGTTTTGATGGAGTCGTGATGGCGGGTAAGTCACTTGTTTTCAGGTTTGGCGACGTGGAGGTTCGCGAGCGTGAGTTCTCGCTCGTCAAGGCCGGAGAGACGATACCGGTCGAGCCGAAGGCGTTTCGCGTTCTTCTGTTCCTGCTGCACAATCCTCAAACGCTGATCAGCAAAGAGGACTTGCTTGACGCGGTGTGGGGCAATACTGCGGTATCAGAGAACTCGCTTGCGCGCAGCGTCGCGCTGCTTCGACGACTACTGGGAGATGAAACCCGCAGCCCCCGCTACATCGAAACTGTGGCGACGGTGGGCTATCGCTGGGTTTGCAAGGTTGAGGTGGCGGAGCAAGTTTCGGAAGGACTGGGCCCAGCGGACGAGAGAGATTCGAATGCACCGGCGCCGAATGACCCGGGCCGCGGCCGATTACGGGACTGGCTGCTGACCGGCAGCGGCGTTCTGGCTCTGTGCCTGGCGGGGGCGGTGTGGTACCTGCACCGTCCACTGCCGCAACCGCGAATCACGGCGTACACCCGGATCACGAGCGACGGGGCAAAGAAATGGGTCATGGCAACAGACGGCAGCAGGCTCTACTTCACGCAGATGCAGCCGAATTCCATCAACCAGGTTGGAGTAGCGGGCGGGGAAGTTGCGCAGATTCCGGTCGCGTTGCCCGGCTTCTTTTGGACCCTCGACATCTCGCCGGATGGTTCCAGTCTGCTGGTCACTTCACGGGAAACAAATAGCGGCGAATTTTCGCTGTGGATTGTGCGAGTTCTGGGAGGAACATCCCGTCTCATAGGACACAGCAGAAACGCAGCCTTTTCGCCGGATGGAAATACCATTGTCTACGGGACCGAACCCGGCGAGCTCTGGCTGACTCACAGCGATGGAACGGGAGGACACAAAATCGCTTCTCCAGGAGAAAACACAGGTAATGTCAGTTGGTCGCCAGACGGCAGACTCATCCGCTTTTTCCGCGACGGGGCACTGTGGGAGATCTCGGCAGATGGATCAAGCCTCCATGAGCTGCTCCCGGGCTGGCAAAATCGAGGGTCGGAATGCTGCGGCCGCTGGACTCCCGATGGGAAGTTTTATATCTTCACGAGCCAGGTGCAGGGCTACCGAGGGCGTATGATTTGGGCTCTCGATGAGCGGCGCGGCTTGTTTCGCCATCCGTCCGCTGGGCCGGTCCAACTTACCACCGGCCCGATAAGCTGGACCGATCCCGTCCCTGGAAAGGGCGTGGACAAGATCTTTTCCACGGGCGAAACCCCTCGCGGTGAGCTCAGCCGATTCGACCCGAAGACGAAACAGCTCCAGCCCATCCTCGGGGGCATTTCCGCGCAGGATGTTTCGTTTTCACGAGACGGTCGGTCCGTCGCCTACGTTTCTTTCCCGGATGGCATCTTGTGGAAGGCTAACCGCGATGGGAGCAAGCCTGTGCAATTGAGCATTCCGGACCTGCACGCGACGAATCCACGCTGGTCACCCGATGGCGCGAAGATCGTGTTTGGGGACTACGAGGAGCGAGAAGCTGACAGAATCTATCTGGTCTCTTCGCAGGGCAGCATCCCGGAACGGCTGCCGGCTTACCGTGGAAACCAGGATGATCCCGATTGGTCGGCGGACGGACGCAGGGTTGTCTTTTCGAGCGGAGGCGTCAACCCGAAAGACAGTCAAAAATTGGCATTCCTTGACATCTCAACTCGCGAGATCACCCCAGTTCCAGGGTCGAACGGATTGTGGTCCCCGCGCTGGTCGCCAGACGGCAAGTCGATTGCCGCTTTCTCACTTCAACCCGCTGGAATGATGGTGCTCGACGTAGCGACAAATCGATGGTCGGCTTTGGCTGTCGGCAAACTTATCGACTACCTCGCCTGGTCCAGCGATAGCAAATACATTTACTTCCTGCGCCGCGAGAGTGGCGACCAAAGCATCTATCGAATTCGCGCAAGCGGGGGCAAGGAGGAGCTTGTTGCCGATCTGAAAGATTGGCATCTCACGGGATTTTTTTTGACGTGGATGGCGCTTGACCCCACCGACGCCCCGTTGCTGCTGCGCGATGTGGGAACTGACGACATTTATGCGCTAACGCTGGAGGAGAAATGAGTGCCGAGGGTGAACATGCGGGGCGGCGCCGCAGGGCTTCCATCAGGGTGTGATGTCGCTCCAGCCGCTGTTTACGAATTCAGTCCACCTGGCCGAAAAACCGGCTTCGCTGCAAATTGGATCGGGATCACTTCCTGCAAATCCAAAAGTGCGGGGTGGCGACTTGCGCGGCGTTGTGCGCTATATGAGCGCCCCCCCTTTGCGCGCTTGTTGTCAGAGCGATTGAACGGCGCAACGGAATGTTTTCTTCCGGCAGAGATGCGGCGGCCGAAATCCCCTTGGTGGCGCCGCCTGCACCTGGTGTTGGAGCTACTTTGATTCTTTGGTGATGGCGTCAGCAGCGTTGCCGGCCAGGACCCAGTTTGCTGAACCCGCCACGACGGCTTCATCTTCGAACCAGAGGAATCCGAAGTCGTCGATGCACTCGGGAAAGTCGGGCTTGATGACGATGTATCCGGGAATGACGGCGCCCGGGATATAGGAGTTGTCGGCGCGGTTGTTGCTGTAGGTTTTGGTCTTTGAGACGGTGCCAACGCCGGCTACATACGAAGTGCTGGACACGGGGTGGGTTCCGAGGATGTAGTTGACGGCACGAAGGGTATACTCGGGGCCGACAAGATCGGGAAATGCCTTGTGGAGAAAGTACATGCGGACGGCCATGTCGACCACGGCGCCGGAACCGCCCCAGGTGCCGATGCTCGGGGGCACGCCGAACGGAGTGGCGCTCAAGCGCTTGTCAAGTGCCGCCACGTAGGTCTTGACCGCCTCCCGCAATTGATCTTTCGCGCTGGGGTCGAGATACGGCAACGCGCGGACCGCGATCCAACCGCGGAACTCCATCTGCTGGGGGGTGATGACCTGCGGGAACAGCTCTTTCAGACGGGACTTGTAGGGCTCGGCGCCATGTGTGGCGATGGTCAACTCGAGAGCCGCGGGCCAGTCAAGCCCGACGCTGAAGCCGGCGCGCCCGAAGGGGGCGGGTGGAGCTGGCGGCGGGGCGGCGGTGGAAGGAGTTGCAGGAGCGCCGGAGGTGGGGGGCTGGCTTCGGTTGACCTGACCGCCTGCCACCTGACCTTGCGAGGCTGCGAGCACGCCGCCGCCCGCAGGAGTGGGAAAAGGCGTGGGATGGGCCTTTTCGTCGTTCCATGCCTTGATGGCGGTCTGGAGGCAGTCTTTGGCTAACGGGTCGTCATAGCCTTTGAGCACATCGGCTGCGGCGGCGAGCGCAGCGATGGCGTTCCACTGGAAGAAGGGATTGTTGGAGGTGAAAATCCAGCGGTCGTCCGGCTTGCCCGAGTAGTCGCCCTTGACTTCATTGGGACCGAGTTTGGGGTCGTAGATGCGACCGTCCGTCTTCGACGCTCCGTCGCCCACCTGCGTGTACTGGCGCAGATCCGGCTCGTGGGTGCCGCGGATGGCGTGGCCGATGTTGTGAAACTGGGCGAGGATGAGCAGAGCGCCATGCTTGACCTGCTCGATGGTATCGGGCACGCCGTCAGGGCGGTGCATCTCCACCTGATGTGCGGCTTCATCGACGGTAAGCTCGTCGTACTTGAGATCGAACTCGCGATAGGCGAGGGCCAGGCTTTGAATCACGCTGAGCTGGGCAGGCTCTTCGAGGTCGAAGTCGCCGGCATCGTACCAGCCGCCGACGTTCATGCCGGGAATGTGGTCGCCGCCTTTGTATTTGCCGTCAGTGGCGGTGGACTGATTCCAGCCGTCGAACTGGTCGCCGACGACGGGCGCCATGATGCCATCATCCATGTGCGAAACGCCGTGCCACATGTGATAGCCTTCGCGGACGGAGACGTGATCCATCTGTTCGGCGAGGTGATGGTCCAGGCTGTCCTGCCAGATTTTGGCGTAAGGGTTGGGAGAGATGGGGAAGGGCGCGGTACGCTGGCCTGCGTACTCGATCACATAGAGGCCCGGGTCTTTGACCGAAGTAAAGTCGAATTTCGAGTAGACGTATCGCAGCCAGGCTGTTGACGGAGTGATGGGGCCTTCGAAGACCTGCTTGTAGGATCCATCTTCGGTAAGGCGCAGGACTCTGGCGGTTTTGGGGGCGTCGAATTTGGGGTCGAGCTCGATGACCGCAACCTTGGAGTAATCTGGCGCGTAGCCGACCTGGCTGTGGGCTATCATGGGCGGGCGCGTCCAGTTGGGGATGACGTCGGGTCGGATGTGCCAGACGATGGCGCCGGTGGTTTTGCCGGTGGGGATGAGCGAGCGCAGGACGAACCAGCCGTTCTGCGCGCGATCGCGGCCGTCGAATAGCATGAGGTCGGCGGTTTCGGACTTGACGTTGACGCGGGCGAGCGCGTCGTCGACTCCGAGGGTGATGCTGCGCCCTTGAGCGAAGGGTAGGGGCTGAGTGTATCCCTTGGCCTTGTCCCAATCCTCAAGGTAGTAGGCCTTTTTCGGCTCGTCAGGCAAGGGGAGCACCTTGATCATGGGATCGTTGGGAGTACGCGGGAAGATGCCCGCCTTGGTTCCGTCCACCAGATATGCCTTGCCCATGTAGATGGAGGGCAGAAACTCGAGGTTGAAGCCGGCGCGCCCAGCCAGCTTTTCCGGCAGCGGCTTGTCGAGGTTGACGGTGACCTTGACGCCGCCGGGCTCGGCTGCGACTTCAAGGGTGTAGCTGATGTCGAAGGTGGGGAAAGCGAGGCTGGCGGTGAGACTGTTGTTGGCGGGGTCAGCATGGCGCCCTTTGAGGGTTGCCACCAAATCCCACTGCTCGGGCGTGGGCATAAGGCGCACGTCGCCATTGGTGGCTATGCGCTGGTCATGGAGAATCATCTCCATCGCGGTGTTTTTCTGGTCTACGAAGACGGGATGGTACGTACTGTCGTAGAGCATGACGTCGAAGCCCTGGGTGCTGAGATAGTCATCTTTGACCACCTGCATACTCAAATCCGCGCTCTGTGCCGCGAGCGTGGAAACGGCCATGAGCAGAAAGCCGACGGCAGACAAGACCGAAGAAGAAAACCGCTTCAACATTGGTATTCAATCCCTTGTTGGCACCCCAGCATAGTCGACCGGGTTGCGCTCAGACAAATGTGCTTCGAGGGCGCACGAAGACTGGTTCCCATCTGATAGGAATAGAGCGATGGATTCAACCGAGCTTCCCTCCGGCTGTATTGTTTTTTGTGAAAGCAGTTTCGATCCTGAGAGCTGATCTTGGCGTGCACAGTTCCAAAGTGCGCGAGGAGCGCGGAATATCCGGTCGCAGTGTCACCACTGATATCGAATGAGGTGCTATAGGAAGGCGTCAGCACAATGAGCTTGTTTGGCGCCTGGAACGATCCAGCAACCCATTCGAATTACGTGCACAGCGTACCGCGGCACCCGCCTTCCGCGCCCGATGGTTCAGGACACGAAGACGGGTCGTCCGGATTTCCGGTGTCAATGTAATAACCATCAATTGTTCCGAAGCCCTGGACAGACGATACCGCATTTGTTTTCGGAATGTGTGTCGTCGCGGAGGTTCTGTTTATGAATGAGAATTTCGCCGCAATCATGCTCGGTGGCACCGGACAAGTCGGTGGCGCGGTCATCGCGGAATTGCTCGCAATTCCAGAATGCCGCGAAGTGGTGATGGTCACCAGAAAGCCCGTTGCGGCACGACCGCGAGTGCGCATCGTCGTTCTTGACACCGGTGCAGCCGATTTTTCTGAGCGAATTGCCGTGCTCGCCCGCGAAGTCTTGAGCCAAGGTCCCGTGAGCGCCGTGAGCTGCGTCGGTGTCGGATCCGGATCGAGGCACTGGAGCGAAGAAGAACTGAGGCGGCTTGAACTCGGCGTCGTTGGTGCCTTTGCGCGTGGTTGCCACAATGCCGGAATCGTTCAGTTCTGCCTGCTGTCTGCGGCAGGGAGCACACCCCGGAGCAGGTTTCGCTATGTCCGCGTCATGGGCATGAAAGAAGACATTGCGCGAAGCATCGGTTTTACTCGCCTCGCAATCTTTCGCCCCGGCATCATCGTCGGCAACGCTCACACTCCGGCTTGGAGCGTATGGCTAGGCCGTCTTTTACCTGGACAGTTTGGCAATATCGAGCAGCAGATTCTTGGCCGATCCATCGCCGCGGAGATCGCGCTGCACAGCCAAGAGATCGGTGAAGTCATCCGCGAGAATGCCGCAATGAAAAGACTCGCCGGGCAGCTCGATACTTGGCGTCGCGCCTTTTTGCCAAAACTTCCTGAGACTCGATGAGCGCTAAGGCTTGAAATCGACAGTTGAACTGAGCTTTCAGGAGGCCTCTCTGATGTTTCTGTGCCAGTCCGATTTGCTCTTGAGAATAAGCGCAAGTACTGGCTGCATCATTCGCATGAGCCCCATCGAGAACGTTGAGATGCTACTCGTATCTTAGTGCGATCATCGGATCGACATGCATTGCTCGCCGCGCGGGGACATAGCAGGCCGCAAGGGCAACACCCGTGAGGGCCAGGGTGACACCGGCAAATGTAAGAGGATCGGCGGGCGTTACTCCGTAAAGAAGGCCCGCCATCAGGTGCGATACGATCACCGACCCCGCAAGTCCCAGCGCGGCGCCCGCCATCGCCAGTCCAAGCCCCTGACGCAGAATCATCGCCAGAATCCTACCCCTTTCCGCACCCAGCGCTAGGCGGATGCCGATGTCTCGCGAGCGCTCGCTCACGATGTAGGAAATCACTCCGTAAATTCCAAGCGCCGCCAGCAGCAGCGCGGTAATCGCAAATGCTGCCACCATATCCATGGAGAATCGTCTTTGCTCCAGCGACGCCGACACCGCTTCGCCCAGAGTCTTGGTCCCGTAAACCGGCAGTTCGGGATCCACCGACTGGACGGTCGCTCGCACCTGTTCCGGGATGGCGCCCGCATCAAGGTCCCCACGGAGAAAGACGGCCAGCTCCTTGGGCGTGTTCTGGTACATGCTGAGATAGATTTGCGGAATGCCCGCGTTGGCGAGCGACTCAGTACGAGCATCCGCGACCACTCCCACGATGGAGATCCAGGCCTTTTGCGGATCGAGGCCAACC